>SMEZ01000011.1_pt1 | contig 129373 bp, 98 predicted proteins | sample 2456351 | NCBI WGS metagenome assembly SMEZ01 (sample SAMN10132605, study PRJNA489261) | soil metagenome | isolation source: day120 antibiotic-loamy sand soil ammended with composted manure from dairy... | place: USA | collected 2015-04-01 | reverse complement strand
GAACTTCACGCCGGTCGGCACCGCGATGAGGAAGGTCATGAAGGAGAAGAACGGCAGCAGCACCGCGCCGGTGGGGAACATGTGGTGCGCCCACACGGTCATCGACAGCCCGGTGATCGCCGCGGTCGCCCCCACCATGCCCTTGTAGCCGAAGAGCGGCTTGCGGCTGAACACGGGGATGACCTCGGTGACGATGCCGAAGAACGGCAGCGCGATGATGTACACCTCCGGGTGGCCGAAGAACCACAGCAGGTGCTGGTACATGACCGGGCCGCCCACCGCGGGGTTGAACACCTGCGCCCCCACGATCCGGTCCGCGGCCAACCCGACCAGCGCCCCGGTGAACACGGGGAAGGACAGCAGCACCAGGATCCCGGTGAACAGCACGTTCCAGGTGAAGAGCGGCAGGCGGAACATGGTCATGCCGGGGGCGCGCATGCACAGGATCGTGGTGATGAAGTTCACCGACCCCAGGATGGTGCCCAGACCGGCGACGATCAGGCCGAGCGCCCACAGGTCACCCCCGATGCCCGGGGACCGCACCGCGTCCGCTAGCGGCACGTAGGAGAACCAGCCGAAGCTCGCCGCACCTCCGGGGGTGACGAATCCGAGGAGGACGGTGAGGCCGCCGAACAAGAACAGCCAGTAGCTGAACATGTTCAGCCGCGGGAACGCCACATCGGGGGCGCCGATCTGCAGCGGCACGACGAGGTTGGCGAACCCGGCGAACATGGGTGTGGCGAACAGCAGCAGCATGGCGCCGCCGTGCACCGTGAACAACTGGTTGTAGGTCTCGTTGTTCATCAACTGCAGGCCGGGGAACAACAGTTCGGCCCGGATCAGCATCGCCATGATGCCGGCCGCCAGGAAGAAGAAGAACGCGGTGGCGACATACAGATAGCCGATGACCTTGTGGTCGGTGGCGGACAGCCATGAGGCGAGGACCGCCCCTTTGGGCCGTTTCCGGGGTGCCGCGGTGGTCGGTTGCACCACGTCTGAGGCAGTCATGGTCGTCACTCACCCTTTCTCTGCATCATTGCGGTCCCGGAACAGGGATTGCGGCGCATACGGCCGTGCGGGCTCGCCTTGAAGGAGCACCCAGCGGACTCGACTGCCGGTTGGTGGGCGGCGTTGTGGGACGCGGGAGCATCGCCCGGTGCGGGACCGTTGCGGTCCGAAATCGGGTGCGCTGCTCCCGGCTGCTTCGTGGACTGGGTGGCTGGGGCACTGTCACTGGAGACGGCCCACGCTCGGCGAAACGCAGCGGAGTCCGCGGGAAAGCGGACGCTGCAGGGCTGGGCGAGCCGAGCCGGCTGTCCTGGGCTGGCAGGGGTTCCCTGCTGGAGGCCGGGGTGGGCCGCCTGTCCATGGCGGCCTGTCCGCGCTCGGGCCTGCATCCGCTGCAGCCCGGGCCGGGGCGGACGAAGCTGCGGTCTCCGTCGCAGCACGACCTGGTCACGTGTCTGCTCCTGCCGTCGTCGAGCAGTTCGGTGACGGTGTCGATGCCCTCCATGCTTCGCCGTTCCGCCAGCGTCCCCGACGCGATCTGGGTCATGGCGTCCGGACTATCCCCGGCGTGGGCGGCCAAACCCTTGGCACGCCACCAAATTCAGCGGCATCGACCCGCCTGCCACGCCTCAGCGTGCCCGGTCAGTGTCCGCCGGCAGCGGAGGCGCTGCCTGCCATGACCAGGTTTCGACCGTGTCTTTCCCTGCCGCCCGAAACCTTGACCTCAACTTTGGTTGAGGTTTTAGGCTGCCGCGCGTCGGTCACGGCGTGGTTTCCTCGCCCGCCCCCGTTCCTGTTTCTGGCTGAAAGGTCGGTGCCCGTTCCATGAGCATGGAGATGACGGCGTGGCACGCGCTGTACCACACCACCCAGGCCCCTGAGGAGCGGCGCCCGCTGTCCTTGGCCACCCTGCGGAGGATCGGGGGATTCGCCCGCCCGCACGCGGCGCTGCTGGGCTCTTTTCTGGTGTGCAGCGTGCTTGGCTCGGTGCTGGCGGTGGCGACCCCGGTGGTCGCAGGCCAGGCAGTCGACGGCATCGTCGGGGGTGCCCCCATCGGCGTTGTCGGGGGATGGGCGCTGCTCATCGCCGGTATCGCCCTGGCCGAGGCGGGGGTGGGGCTGGTCGCGCGGTGGCTGTCGGCGCGGATCGGTGAAGGGCTCATCCTGCGGTTGCGGACCGCAGTCTTCGACCACGTACAGCGCATGCCGATCGCTTTCTTCACCCGCACCCACACGGGTGCTCTGGTCAGCCGGTTGAACAACGACGTCATCGGCGCACAGCGGGCGTTCAGCGACACCCTGTCCGGTGTGGTGGGCAACGTGGTGACGCTGGCGTTGACCCTGGTAGTGATGGTGGGGCTGTCGTGGCAGGTCACGGTGGCGGCACTGGTCCTGCTGCCCGTGTTCGTGCTGCCCGCGCGCCGCGTGGGTTTCCGCCTTGCCCGGCTGGAGCGGGAGGCGGCCGAACACAATTCGGCGATGAGCACGCGGATGGCCGAACGCTTCTCCGCTCCCGGGGCAGCCCTGGTCAAGCTGTTCGGGGACCCAGGGCGGGAGTCGGCGGAGTTTGCTGCCCGAGCCACGCGCGTCCACGACATCGGAGTGCGCCAAGCCATGCTGGAGCACGTGTTCTTCACCGCGCTGACCCTCGTCTCCGCGCTGGCGTTGGCGCTGGTCTACGGGCTGGGTGGCTTTTTTGCGCTGCGCGGCCACCTGGATGCCGGGGCGGTGGTGGCGCTCGCCCTCCTGCTGACCCGCTTGTACGCTCCGCTGACGGCCCTGGCGCATGCGCGAGTGGAGATGATGGGGGCGCTTGTCAGCTTTGAGCGGGTTTTCGAGGTCCTGGACCTGGAACCGCTCATTCAAGAGCGTGCGGCTGCCCGAACGGTGCCGGAGGGGCCGGTGTCCGTGGAGTTTGACCGGGTACGGTTTGCCTATCCGGCCCCGGACGAGGTTTCGCTGGCCTCCTTGGAGGAGGTGGCGCAGCTGGAGGCGCGCGGCGGAGCGGACGTGCTGCACGGTGTGTCGTTCCGTGTGGAACCGGGGCAGCTGGTAGCCCTGGTCGGGTCCTCGGGGGCGGGAAAATCGACGATTGCGCACCTGTTGGCTCGGTTCTACGACGTGGACGAGGGCGCGGTCCGGCTGTCCGGGGTCGATGTGCGGGACCTGTCGTTTGCGTCCCTGCGTGCCACCGTGGGCATGGTGCCCCAAGACGGGCACCTGTTCCACGACACCATCCGCGCTAACCTGCTGCTGGCTCGGCCGCAGGCGAGTGAGGAGGAGCTGTGGGAGGCGCTGCGTCGGGCACGGGCTGCTGACCTTGTCGCGGCGCTGCCCGACGGTCTCGACACGGTGGTGGGTGAGCGTGGTTACCGCTTTTCCGGCGGGGAACGCCAACGGCTCGCCCTTGCCCGGCTGCTGCTGGCTCGGCCCCGCGTAGTGATCTTGGACGAAGCCACCGCGCACCTGGACGCCGACTCGGAAGCACAGGTCCAGGAGGCGCTCGCCGAAGCACTGGCGGGACGCACCGCGCTGGTGATCGCCCACCGGTTGGCCACGGTCCAGACCGCCGACCTCATCGTGGTGGTGGAGGACGGGCGGATCGTGGAACGAGGCACCCACGTCGAACTGCTCGCCGCGCGCGGCCGCTACGCGCAGCTCTACTGGACCCAGTTCGCGCAGCCCGCAGGGGGGCAGGCCGCCGACGGCTCGTATGCGTGAGGTTTCTCTCCCGCAGGCCGTGGCTACAACGCCTCAGCTCGCCCTAGGGTGGCTTCCGAAAGCCGTATCCCCGCAGTTCAGGTGCGTTCTTTCCTGGCGGCACCGTTGTGCACCCCGACAGCCGAGGCTGGCGGACACCACCGGGCACCCCACCCCCACAAAGATGTGATCTGCACCTCGGTCAAGCGTGACTCAAATCTTCCAATGAGCATTGTCATGGTTTACGCTCAAACATTACAACGCTCATTGTTTCAATGGTCATCGACGAGAGGTAGTGCTATGGGCTCCACGGCAACGCCCGCAGCGCCCCACGTGCGGATCGCGATCATCGGATCGGGATTCGGCGGGATCGGACTGGGCGTCCGCCTCCGCCAGGCGGGCCAGACCGACTTCGTCATCTTGGAACGCGCCGGCGACGTCGGTGGAACCTGGCGCGACAACACCTATCCCGGATGCGCCTGCGACGTTCCCTCCCACCTGTACTCGTTCTCTTTCGCCCCCAACCCGCACTGGCCGCGCAGCTTCTCCGGCCAGCCGCACATTCGCGCCTACCTGGAGGACGTGACCGACCGGTTCGGCCTGCGTCCCCACATCCGGACCGGCCACGAGGTCGTGGAAGCCCGCTGGGACCCTGCCCAGCTGCGCTGGACCGTCCGCACCACCGCCACCACCTACACCTGCGACATCCTGGTGAGCGCTGCCGGGGCGCTCGCCGACCCCGTCATCCCCGACATCCCCGGCCTGGACGGCTTCCCTGGACAGGTGTTCCACTCCAGCCGCTGGAACCACGACCACGACCTTGCCGGCGAACGCGTCGCGGTGATCGGCACCGGAGCCTCAGCCATCCAGATCATCCCCGCCATCCAGCCCCTGGTGCAGCGGCTCGTCGTCTTCCAGCGCACCCCCGCCTGGGTGATGCCGCGCGCCGACCGTCCCATCACCCGCCTGGAGCAGTGGCTGTTCCGCACCATTCCCGCCACCCAGAAACTCGCCCGGGCAGGCGTCTACCTCACCCGCGAATCCATGGTCGGCGCCTTCGTGCGCTACCCCGCCCTGCTTCAAGCCGCCACCGTCGTCGCCCGTGCCCACCTGCGCCGCGCTGTCCGCGACCCGGAACTCCGCGCGAAACTCACCCCCGACTACGTCATGGGGTGCAAACGCATCCTGCTGTCCAACGACTACTACCCGGCGCTGAGCCGCCCCAACGTGGACGTAGTCGCCTCCGGTCTGCAGGAAGTGCGGGGCAGCACCCTGGTCGCCGCCGACGGCACCACCCACGACGTGGACACCGTCGTCTTCGCCACCGGTTTCCACGTCACCGACATGCCGATCGCCAACCGTATCTACGACGGCGCGGGACGATCGCTCGCCGACCACTGGCGGGACGGCATGAGCGCCCTGCGCGGCACCACGGTCACCGGATTCCCCAACTTCTTCCTCATCGTGGGCCCCAACACCGGGCTGGGCCACAGCTCGATGATCTACATGATCGAATCCCAGCTGAACTACATCCTGAGCGCCCTGCGCCACCTCGACTCGACCGGAAGCGCAGCGCTCGAACCTCGCCGCTCCGCCCAAGACGCATGGAATGCCCGGCTCCAGCAGCGGATGCGGCGCACTGTGTGGGCCCGGGGCGGCTGCGCGAGCTGGTACCTCGATGCCCGCGGCTGCAACACCACCCTGTGGCCCGGCTCCACCCTCAGCTTCCGCGCCGCCACCCGCCGGATCGACCCCGCCGAATACCACCTGTTCCCGGCCCGCACCCCCACTGCACCGTCCGCCCCGACCGCACCGGAGGTAGTGTGAGACTCCCCGACACACTCCGCCCGCCCCGCCCCACCCGCGTCCTACGTGTGCGCTCCGCCGACGGCACCATGCTGCACGCTGAAGTCCACGGCCCCGAGGACGCCCCCACCGTGGTGTTCAGCCACGGCTGGACCTGCTCCACCCTGGTGTGGCTCCCCATCCTGCGTGTCCTCGGCGACAGCATCCGCGCCGTCCTCTACGACCAGCGCGGGCACGGGCGCAGCGAAACTCCGCGCCGCAGCGGCTACAGCACCACGGCTCTTGCCGACGACCTGTGCGCAGTGCTGCATGCCACAGTCCCCCGCGGCACCCGGGTCGCCGTCGTCGGCCACAGCATGGGAGGCATGACCCTCATGGCCGCAGCGGACCGGCCCGAATTCCGCTCCCGGGTGGCGGCTGCGCTGCTCGCCAGCACCGGCAGCCACGAGCTGGTCCCCGGCGCCCACGTGGTCGGCGGCCCGTCTCTCTTGCGCTCCGCCTTCCACCGGATGCTGCTCACCGCTCCGCTGCCGCTCGGGCCGATCACCCCGCTGACCCGCGCCGGGCTGCGCTACGTCACCATGTCCCCCGGCTCCTCCCCGGAGATGGTGGACCTGTGCGTCCGCATGGTCCACGCCTGCCGGGCGCTGCCGCGCGCCCGCTGGGGGGCGGTCCTCCGCGACCTCGACCTGTCCGCTGCCGTGCCCCGCCTCGACATCCCCACCCGTGTCCTCGTGGGGACCGCCGACCGGCTCACCCCGCCTTTCCACGCCCGCCGACTCGCCGAGGCCCTCCCCGCCTGCGAGAAGCTCACCCTGCTGCCCGGCCTCGGCCACATGACCCCGCTCGAAGCCCCCGAGCAGGTCAGCGCGGAACTGCAGGAGCTGCTGCGCAGCCACGTCGCCCCGGCTGCCGCCACCGACAGCGCAGCCCCGCCCCTCGAGGAGGCTCAGTGACGAAGCACCGTTTCCCCGACGGCACAGTCGCGGTGGTCACCGGCGCGGCCCGCGGTGTGGGCGCGCTCCTCGCCCGCCGGCTCGCCGCCTGCGGCGCACGCGTAGCCCTCGTCGGCCTGGAACCGGAGGAGCTCGCCACCACCGCGGCAGCATGCGGCCCCGAGTCCAGTTTCTGGGAGGTCGACGTCACCGACCGGGCAGCGCTCGCCGCAGCCGCCCGGGAGATCGAAGACCGGTACGGACGCATCGACATCGTGGTCGCCAACGCGGGGATCGCCGTGGGCGGGCCGTTTCTCGACTCCGACCCTGTCTTCTTCGACCGGGTCATCGAAGTCAACCTGCTGGGGAGTGTGGCGACTGCGCGCGCTTTCCTCCCCGCACTCCTGCGTCACCGCGGCTACCTGCTGCAGATCGCTTCCCTGGCGGCCCTGACCCCCGCTCCCATGATGTCCGCCTACTGCGCCAGCAAATCCGGAGTGGAGGCGTTCGCCCAGGCGGTGCGCGTCGAAGTCGCGCACCGCGGCGTGGACGTGGGGGTCGCCTACCTCAGTTGGACGGACACCGACATGGTGCGTGGCGCCGACGCCGACACGGCCCTGCGGGAACTGCGCAGCCGCCTGCCGTGGCCGCTCAACCGCACCTATCCGCTGCCGCGCACCGTCGACGCCCTCGTCGCCGGGATCGTGCGCCGCGCTCCCCGCGTCTACGGGCAGCGGTGGCTGCCCGCTATGCAACTGGTGCGCGGCATCCTGCCGCCGCTCCTGACCCGGTTGGGCTCCCGGGAGGTGGCCCGCTTGGAGCCGAAGCTCAACGCCACCCGCAACCAGCGCCTCCGCCCGGTCGGCAAGGGCGGTGCCGCTGACGTAGCAGCACAGCACAACAGGAACGCTTCACCCTCCTAGAGGGCTGCGTGCGCCGACCCGGGTGGGGCCCATGTGACATGGTCCACCACCCGGGTCGGCGCGTCTCTATACCCCACCCCCGATGTGCGTTTCTGAGTAATGTATGAGAGTTTTCTGAACATACTCTGAGAGGATCTTGTTCTCCGAGTACGTTCTGCTACGCGACGCGGAGACCGTCTCAGGTACTGGCCCCTGCTTCCGACCGACGCTTGGAGCGATACCTCGTGTCAGTGGATGCCCCCGCCGTGCCTCCACGTGCACGCCCCTCCCGTCCGATGCCCCGGCGCTTCCTGCCCGAGGTGCAAGGGCTGCGCGCGGTAGCCGTACTCTTAGTACTCGTCTACCACCTCAACGCCGCCGTCCTCCCTGGCGGCTACGTCGGAGTCGACGTCTTCTTCGTCATCTCCGGTTTCCTCATCACCTCCCTCCTGCTACGTGAGGTCCACGACCACGGCAGGATCTCGGTCAGCCAGTTCTACATCCGCCGGGTCCGCCGCATCCTGCCCGCGGCCACCCTCGTGCTCCTGGCCACCGGGATCGCCACGGTCCTCCTGCTTCCCGTCACCCGTCTGGAGCAGGCCGCGCTGGAACTCGCTGCCAGCGCCGCCTACATCGAAAACTTCGTGCTGGCCGCGCAGACCGTGGACTACCTGGCTGCGGAGGAAGCGCCCAGCCCGGTCCAGCACTTCTGGTCCCTGGCGGTGGAAGAGCAGTTCTACCTGGTGTGGCCGCTCCTGTTCGTGGGCTGGGCAGCGCTGCGCTCCCGCCTCTCCGAACAGCGCCGTGAACTCGTCCTGGGCGGCGCCATCACCGTGATCATCACCGCCTCCCTGATCTGCTCGGTGGTGATGACACAGACCGACCCCACCTCCGCCTACTTCGTCCCCTTCACCCGGATGTGGGAGCTGGCCGCAGGCGGCCTGCTAGCAGTCGTCCTCGCCCGGTGGAACCTGCCTGACCGGCTGCGCGACCCCGTGGGATGGGCCGGCCTGGTCGCCATCGGCGTGGCCGCGGTCTACTACAACGAGCACACCGCGTTCCCCGGGTACGCCGCTGCCCTGCCGGTCCTGGGCGCGGCCGCGGTGATCGCCGCGGGGGAAGGCAGGAGCCGCTACAGCGCCGGGCAGCTGCTGAGCACCCGCCCCGCCCGGTTCATCGGCGACATCTCCTATGCCCTCTACCTGTGGCACTGGCCGCTCATTGTGATTGCTTTGGGCATGTTCAACGAGACAGAGCTGTCCTTCGGGACCGCCGTCGCCCTGGGTGCCCTCTCCATCCTCCTCGCCTGGCTGACGAAGATCACGGTGGAGGACCCGATCCGCATGCGCGGCCTCCTCAGCACCGGACGCACCGCACTGGCGTTCGCACTGTCCGGGATCATCGTGGTGTCCGGGACCGCGTGGGGCATCAACTCCCACGTCCAGCAGATCCGCTCCGTCGAATTCAACCCGGAGGTCCACCTCGGGCCGCAGGCCCTGGACGAGGAGGACCGGCCTGAGGAGCTCACCGCCCCGCCCTACCCCTCGGTGCTGACCGCCGAAGACGACCTGCCCGACCTGTACGAGGACGGCTGCCAGTCCTCGGAGGAGGACACCTTTCCCTCCCCGTGCGTCTACGGTCCTGACGACGCTGAGACCACGGTGGCGCTGGTGGGCGACTCGCACGCCGCCCACTGGTCCCCGGCACTGCAGGAGATCGCTGAGGACCGCGACTGGCAGCTGTACACGTTCACCAAGTCTTCGTGTGCGTTCACCGCGACCCTGCTCGTCCGCCCCGGGGAGGAGACCCCCTACACCCAGTGCCAGTTGTGGACCGAGAACGTCCTCTCCGAACTGCACAAACTCGATCCGGACTTCGTGATCACCAGTTCGCGGGCCAAGGCGACCCCCTACGGCATGGACGGCGATGAGGAGGAAGCCCGGCGCGCGGTGGCCGAAGGCATGTCCGCGCTGTGGCAGCTTCTGGACGAGGCGGGCATCACCGTGGTGGCCCTGCGCGACACTCCCACCACCCGCAGCCGGATCGTGGAGTGCATCGACCTGCACAGTCCGGACGTCGAAGCCTGCGTCCGGGAGCGGGACAGCGCGCTCAACGGCGAGGACCCGCAGGTCATTGCGGCTGAGGAGGGCGACGTGGACACGCCGATCGTGGACTTGAGCGACCGCTTCTGCCTGGACGACATCTGCCCGGCGGTGATCGGCAACGTCCTCGTCTACCGGGACAGCCACCACATCACGGCCACCTATTCGCGCCTGCTCTCCGACGACCTGGCTGAACGGCTCGAAGAGGTGCTCTGAGCGCGTCCGGCCCTCGGCGGAGGGCAGGGCCCCGCCCGGACACGTGCGGGCCCGCCGCGTGGGAGGAACGCGGCGGGCCCGCTCATGGGGAGGGAGTGAGGAGGGAGTGGCTTAAGAGGCCTTGGTGGCGTCTTCCACTTCCTTGATGAAGCGGTCCGCGGCCTCCGCCGGGGTGAGCCGGCCGAACATCAGGTCGTCGTTGATGCGCTTGATGATGTCGACCACCTGGCCAGCGCCGATGGGCGGCGGCGGGTTGCCGTCGACGATCGTGCCTTCGATCTCGGCGAGGAACTCGGCGCTGCGGCGGTCCGCTTCAGGCAGCGCGTCCACGATCGACTCGCGGACCTCCACGTTGGCGGGCAGGCCCCGGTCGGCAAGCAGGATCGCGGCGGCCTCCTCGCTGTTGAGCAGGAAGTCGACGAACTTGGCGGCCTCCTCCGGGTGCTCGGTGCCCGCGGAAATGGAGTAGTACATGGCCGGCTTGAAGTACATGCCGGTGCGTTCGTGCTCGGTCTCCCCGGGGTAGCGGAGCAGTTCGATCTCCCGGCCCGAGGAAGCGCTGATCGCGCCGAGCTGGTTGGTCCAGAAGTGCGCCATGGCGCCCTTGTTGGTGGCGAGGACCGACTGGTCGGGGCCGCCAGCCTCAATCTCTACGCTCTCGGACGCGCCCGGCTGCGCTCCGCTCTCCAGAAGATCGACCGTGTACTGGAACCACTTCTCCAGGGTCTTCTTGGAGAAGCCGAGCTTGCCGTCCTCGGTGTAGAGGGACTCGCCGTGCTGGCGGGCGAAGATCGCGAACCCGGTCTCGTTGTAGCCCATGGCCTGGGTGCCGACGATCTCGCCGTTGCTCTTCTCGCTGATCTCCGCGGCAATCTTGACGTAGTCGTCCCACGTCCACGTGTCGTCGTCCGGCATGTCCACGCCGGCGTCGGCGAACGCCTGCGGGTCAGCGAGGATCGCATAGGCGTTGACGCCGGTCGCCACCCCGTAGGTGGCGCCGTCGAGGTCGCCGCTCTCCGCGACCAGCGGGTCGATCTTGGACAGGTCCAGGCCGTCCAACTGGGACAGGTCGAGCAGTGCACCCCGCTCCGCATACTCGCGCAGGTAGCGCTCTTCCTGGGTGATGATGTCGGGGGCGTCTCCCGCCGCGGTCGTGGTGGCGAGCTTGTCCCAATAGGATGCCCAGTCGGTGTACTCGCCGACGATCTTGATCCCGGGGTTCTGCTCCTCGAACAGTTCGATGACCTCCTGGGTCATCGCATGGCGTTCATCCGACCCCCACCAGGAAAACCGGAGTTCGACAACACCGTCCGCGCTGTCGCCACCCTGGCCGCCGCAGCCGCTCACGACCATGGTGAGCGCGGTGAGGGCTGCGGCCAGAGGGAGGGTCCGGGAGCGGAGGCGGACTGAGGGGCGTCCGCTGGGGGATTCTGCTCTCATCGTCACTGTTCCCTTCACTTATTTGATCCCGGTGGTGGCGATGCCTCTGACGAGATACCGCTGACCTGCGAGGAAGAAGCCGAAGACCGGACCGAGGGCGACGATCGACATCGCGAACAGCGGGCCCCAGGAGGTCTGGCTCGTGGAGTCCACGAACGTGCGCAGCGCCACGGGGACGGTGTACATGTTCGGGTCGGTGAGGAAGATCAACTGGCTGAAGAAGTCGTTCCACGTCCAGATGAAGGTGAAGATCGCCGTGGTCGCCAGGGCCGGCATGGACAACGGCAGGATCACCTGCAGGAAGATCCGCACATGCCCGCACCCGTCGATGCGTGCCGCCTCGTCGAGGTCCCGGGGCAGGCCGCGGATGAACTGGACCATGAGGAAGACGAAGAAGCCGTCGGTCGCCAGCAGTTTGGGGACGATCAGCGGGTAGAACGTGTTGATCCAGTCCAGCTTGGCGAACAGGATGTACTGCGGGACGATCACGACGTGGATCGGCAGCATGATCGTCATCAGCATGATGGCGAAGAACAGCTTCTTGCCGAAGAACTCCAGCCTGGCGAAGGCGTAGGCGGCCATGGAGCAGCCGAGGAGGTTGCCGATGATCGCCCCGGCCACCACGATCGCCGAGTTGAGCAGGTAGTGGTGGAAGGGATGCTGGAGTGCGGTCCAGCCTTCGGTGTAGTTCCCCGGCATGAAGGTGCTGGGAATCAGACTGGGGTCGCGGAAGATCTCCTCGGTCGGTTTGAACGAGCTGGAGAGCATCCACAGCAGGGGGTAGAGCATCACTACGCCGAAGGCGACCAGCCCTGCGTGGATGAGGAGGCGGCGGATCCGCTCGTTGCGCGCCTTCTTCTGTCCCGTGGCAGTCGCGGTTGTCTTAGTCACCATAGAAGACCCAGTACTTGGAGGCGATGAAGTTCACTGCGGTGAACCCGCCGATGATCATCAGCAGCAGCCAGGCCATCGCCGAGGCGTAGCCCATGTCGAAGGCGCCGAAGCCCTTCTGGTACAGGTAGAGCGTGTAGAAGAGGGTGGAGTCGCTCGGTCCCCCCGTGCCGCCGCTGACGATGAACGCCTGGGTGAACGTCTGGAAGGCGTTGATCATCTGCAGCACAAGATTGAAGAAGATGATCGGGGTGAGCAGGGGGATCGTGATGGTGAAGAACCGGCGCACGGGCCCGGCTCCGTCCACGGCAGCGGCTTCGTAGTACATGGTGGGGATCTGCCGCAGGCCGGCGAGGAAGATCACCATGGGCGCGCCGAACGTCCACACGTTCAGGACCACGAGGGTGCCCAGCGCGTAGTCGGGGTGGGAGACCCATCCTTCCCCTTGGATTCCGAAGAACCCGAGAATCTGGTTGATCAGGCCGTTGGCGCCGAAGATCTGCCGCCACAGGATCGCGATGGCGACGCTGCCGCCGAGCAGGGACGGCAGGTAGTACACCGAGCGGTAGATCGACAGGCCACGCACTCCCCGGTCCAGCACGAGCGCCAGGGCCAGGGCCAGGGCGAGCTGGAGCGGCACCGAGACGAAGACGTAGATGAAGGTGACCTTCATCGAGGTGTGCAGCCGCTCGTCGTCGAGCATCCTCCGGTAGTTGTCCAGACCGACCCAGGAGGGCTCGCCGATGAGGCTGTAGTCGGTGAAGGAGAAGTACAGCGAGGCGAGGATCGGCCCGAGCGTGATGCAGAAGAGCCCGATGAACCAGGGTAGGAGGAAGCCGTAGGCCGTGAGCGTCTCGCGGAGTTTGCGGGGAGCCCAACGGCGCGGCTTCGGCTGCGGAGGTGTGGCTGGTGCGGCGGAGGGAGGTGACCCGGACGTGACGGGACGCCGCTGCAGCAGCGCGCTCATGGCGCCTCACCGTCCAGGTAACCCGCCCCCGGCACGGCGGTAGATCCGGTGACCAGGTCTGGGTTCATAACGTGGAACCGCCCATCTACTGGCTGAACGTGCTCTGGGACGAACGTGCAGAAAACCACTCTGGGATTATCCTGCAGCGAGCTTGGTAAGCGCTATCCATAAGGTATGGTGTTCAGTTTCTAGCACCGGGTGACGAGGGTGTCAACGATTTGACCAACAGAAAAACTCCTCTTTTCCTCGGATGTTCAGCAAAATCCCTGATCGGACGCGTGTGCAGCGGTGAGAAACCATCTCAGCACACTCCGTGCCCCGCATCCCCGCGCCAGCCCTTTTCGACCTCCCGGTCGAGGTAAGCGGTATCCCTACCTGGAAAACCGAGAACCATCGTGAAGAGGGGGTTTCCCGCAGGAATCCGGGGTTCTGCCGCACTTCTCCCACCTCCCTCTGCACAGAGTCATGGAAAGCGTTTACCATATGGAGCGTGAACGAACACACACCACAGCCAGGAGTCGAACCCTCTCCCGCACCACGCCGCTACGCGATCGTGGGCACCGGGTCACGCGCCCGGATGTACACCCGTGCCCTGGTCACCACCCATGCCGACCGCGGCCGTCTTGTCGCCCTATGCGACCCCAACCGCACCCGGATGGCCGTGCATAACGAAATCGTCACGCAGGCAGGATACGACCCGGTCCCCACCTACCACCCCGACGACTTCACCCGGATGCTCGACGCTGAGGCGGTCGACGAGGTGATCGTGTGCACCGTGGACCGGCTGCACGCCGACTACATCGTGGCCGCCCTGGACGCGGGCCGCGACGTCATCACGGAAAAACCGATGACCGCCGACCTTGAGGGCTGCCGCCGCATCTACGCCGCCCAGGAGCGCACCGGCGGTCGGGTCACCGTCGGCTTCAACTACCGCTACAACCCGGTCCACCGCCAACTGCACACCCTGCTGCGCTCCGGCGTTATCGGAGAGATCGGCTCTGTCCACTTCGAATGGCTGCTCGACCTGCGCCACGGGGCCGACTACTTCCGCCGCTGGCACCGGGACAAGCACAACTCCGGCGGCCTGCTGGTGCACAAGGCCAGCCACCACTTCGACCTCGTCAACTGGTGGATCGGCTCCCGTCCCACCGAAGTCTTCGCCTGGGGCGACCTGTTCTTCTACGGGCCGGAGAACGGCCGCCGCCACGGGGTAGCCGCCGACTACGAGCGCGCCCACAACAGCCCCGCGGCCGAAAACGACCCGTTCGCCCTCCACCTGCGCGACAGTGCGGACCTCACCAAGCTCTACCTGGACGCTGAGCACGAGGACGGCTACCGGCGCGACCTCAACGTCTTCGGCCCCGGCATCACCATCGAAGACGACATGTCGGTGCTGGTGCGCTACGCCTCGGGAGTCAAGCTCACCTACCACCTGGTGGCCTACGCCCCCTGGGAGGGCTACCGACTCGCGATCACCGGCAGCCGGGGCCGCCTCGAGCTTGACGTCACCGAATCCCCGTGGACCTCGCCGCACCAGGACGAGACCACACCGGTACGGGGCATGCCCGCCCCCAAGGAGAACACCACTGCCACCTTGACCCTGCGCCCCCACTGGGAGCCGCCGCAGAACATCCCCGTCGCGGTCGGCGAAGGCTCGCACGGCGGCGGCGACATCCGCATGCTCGACTCGCTGTTCGGCGGCGGAGACGACGGTATCCGTCCCGACCACAACGACGGCGCCTATGCCCTGCTCACCGGGCTTGCCGCCAACAAGTCGATGGAGACGGGCGCCCCCGTGGTGGTGGACACGCTCCTGCACGACTAGCCCGCACCCGAGAGTCCCGCGCCGCTGTCCCCTCCTGAGGCGCGGGATCCCTGCGCCCCCGGTGGAAGTGGCCGCCGCCGGGGGCGCCTCGCCTGTCGGCCGCTCATTTCATCCGGGACAGCGCCTCCAGGGCTGCCCGGCGAGGTGCCGAGCAGCCCTGGGCACTGCGCAGCGCCCCTTTAGTGCTCCGGCAGCACCAGGCGGCCGTTCACCCGGCGCGGCACCGGGTGTTCCGGGTGGTCCCGCAGTTCGTCGGGAAGCAGCCGCTGCGGAGCGTTCTGCCAGGTCACCGGCTTCAGGAAGCGGCGCATCGCGGTCATGCCCACCGAAGTGTGCAGCGCGTTGGTCGTCGCAGGCCACACCCCGCCGTGGGTCATCGCCCAGCTCACCGCCACTCCCGTGGGGTAGCCGTTGTAGACCAGGCGGCCGGCCATAGCGCGCAGTACCGGCGCCACCTCGTCGGCGAACTCCTCGTCGTCTTCGGCGATGAGGGTGGCGGTGAGCGAGTCCGGCACCTTCGCCAGGGCCGCGCGCAGGTCGTCGAGACCGCGGTAGGTGACGAGCACGGTCACGGGGCCGAAGCACTCCTCGGTGGCGGCGACGGTGAGCTCTTCGGCGCTCGTCTCCAGCAGCCGCACCGGCACGCTCCAGCCGGCGGAGTCGGCGGGGGCGCCTTCGGCACGGCGGCGCACCGCGGGGTCGTCGGCGGTCTGCTCCCAGCGGGCCAGGTAGTCTCGCTGGATCGCGGCGTTGAGCAGCACCACGGGCTGCCGCTCGGCTACGGCCGCGGCAATAGCCTCGCCCACCTGTTTTCCTGCCGCATCGTCGGGGAGGAAGACCAGCCCCGGCTTCGTGCAGAACTGGCCCGCGCCCAGGGTGAAGGAGCCCACAATTCCTTCGGCGATCTCCTGTGCCCGGGCGGCAGCCGCTGCCGGGGTGACGACGAGCGGGTTGATACTGCCGAGCTCGCCGTAGAAGGGGATGGGGTCGGGGCGAGAGGAGGCGAGGTCGAAGAGGAACCGCCCGCCGCGGAGCGATCCGGTGAAGCCCACGGCCCGGATCACGGGATGACGTACCAGGGCGGCCCCGGCCTGCTGCCCGTAGACGATGCCGAGGACACCGTCGGGGGCCCCGGCCTCCCGCAGGGCGCGGACCATGATGTCGTAGCAGAGCTTCGACGTCGCCGGGTGGGAGGAATGTGCTTTCACCACCACCGGGCAGCCCGCGGCGAGCGCCGAGGCGGTGTCCCCACCGGGCACGGAGAAGGCGAGCGGGAAGTTGCTGGCGCCGAAGACCGCGACCGGGCCGAGGGGCACGAGCATACGCCGCAGGTCGGGGCGGGGCCCCATGGGGGTGTCCGCTGCGTGGTCGATCGTGGCTTCCAGGTAGGAGCCTTCTTCGAGGGCGGCGGCGAACTGCTCGAACTGGAAGCAGGTGCGGGTGAGTTCACCATTGAGGCGGGTTTCGCCCAGCGCGGTCTCCCGGTCGGCGACCGTGACGATGGCCGCGCGCTCCGCCTCCAAGGCCTGGGCTACAGCGCGCAGCAGCGCGGCCCGCTCAGCGCGGGACATGGCGGCTAGGACGGGGGCGGCCTGCGCGGCGGCCCGGCACAGCGCATCCACCTCGGCGTCGCCGGTGGTGGCGGCCACGGTCTCCACGGGCGTGCCGGTGCGTGGGTCGATGCTGACGACGTCTGCCATGGGCGGTTGCACGTCCTCTCGTTGACATGGCATTCCGGCGCCGCCTACATTGGGCAAGCGCTTTCCATTGACGATAGCAGCCAAGGGAGTCGATGTCGTGAACACCGTCACCGCCACACACCCCAGGCCGATTCCCCTTCGCGGACCTCGGGTGATGCCGCGATGACCCCCACCCTCCCCATCCCGGTCGTCCTCGCCGGCGTGCACGGGCACGGCCGCTCCCACCTGCGCACCCTGCAGCGCCTCAGCGAACAAGGGATTGTCAGGCTGGTGGGGGTGTGCGACCCCCGTCCGGTACCCCCCTCCCTGTTGGACGGCTTCGGGTCGGTGACCTACTCCCCCGACCTCTCCGACGTGCTGCGCACCACCGGCGCCGCGATCACCATCCTCGTCACCCCCATCCACACCCACCTGCCGCTCGCCCGGACCGCCCTCGAACACGGCTCCCACCTGCTGGTGGAGAAACCCCCCACCGCCACGCTGGCCGAGTTCGAGGAGCTGTGCACGGCCGTGGCCCTCTCCGGCCTGGCCTGCCAGGTGGGTTTCCAAAGCCTCGGCTCTTCCGCTGTGGCAGCCGTGCGCAGTCTCATCGCCGACGGGGCAATCGGCGCCGTGCGCGGCATCGGCGGGGCGGGCACCTGGATCCGCACCTCGGCCTACTACGAGCGCGCCGCGTGGGCGGGCCGCCGCCGACTGGACGGCCGCGACGTGGTCGACGGGGCCCTCACCAACCCCTTCGCGCACGCCATCATCACCGCCCTGGCCGTCGCCGACGCTGAGGGGGCCGTGTCCGGCCCCATCGAACTGGAGCTCTTCCACGCCCACGCCATCGAAAGCGACGACACGTCGTGCGTGCGGTTCCGCTCCTCCACCGGCGTGCCAATCTCGATCGCGGTCACCCTGTGCGCCGCCGAACATCGCCCGCCCCAGCTCGTAGTACACGGGGAGACGGGGAGGATCATCTTCGAATACACCCTGGACCGCGTCACTCTCGACCGGGACGGCGCCGACCCCGTCACCACGGTGTATCCCCGCACCGGCCTCATGGAGAACCTGGTAGCCCACATCACCCGGGAAGTGCCGCTCCTCGTCCCGCCCGAGGCCACGCGCGGCTTCATGACCGTCCTGGAAGCGGTCCGGTGTGCGCCCGACCCGCGTCCCATCCCCGAGTCGGCCCAGCAGGTGTCGGTCACCGCGGAAGGAACCCGCCGCATCGTGTCCGGCATCGACGAGCTTGTCCACCGCAGCGCTTCCCACATCGCCCTGTTCTCCGAACTCGACGCCCCCTGGGCATCGATGACCGAGGTGGCCCCGTGACCAATCCGACCCCAGCTCCAGCAACCCTCTCGGTGTGCGGCACCGTCGTCGCCCGCTACTGCGACGGCTCCGACGTCGCCCCCACCCTCTCCCCTCGCCCCTACCTGCACCCTGTCACCACCCTCGGCCAGACCACCGTCACCGAGGTCTACCCCGACGACCACCGGCACCACCTGGGGGTCAGCATCGCGGTCGCCGACGTGTCCGGAGTGAGTTTCTGGGGTGGCCGCACCTTCACCCGGGACCGCGGCTCCGTCATGCTCGACAACCACGGCCGCCAGCACCACGTGTCCTGGATCACAGTCGATGACGCACACCTCGTGGAACTGGTGTCGTGGACTGCGCCGGACGGCACAGAACTACTGCGGGAGGAACGCTCCTGGACCGCGCGTCCGATAAGCCCCGACGCGTGGGCTCTCGACGTCGCCACCCGGCTGTGCAACACCAGCGGACGGGACCTGAGCATTGGCAGCCCGGCGACCAACGGGCGTCCCCGGGCCGGCTACGGCGGCTTCTTCTGGCGGGCTCCGATCGCCGCAGAACCGCCGCGGGTCTTCGGCCCCGGCCTCGACACCGAAGACCAGTTGCACGGCTCCCGCGCCGCCTGGCTGGCGCTGGTCGGCCGTTCCCCGCAAGGACGCGCCTGGACCTTGGTGTTCACCCAGGACGGCCCGGAACGCGACCCGTGGTTCCTGCGGGCCGCGGAATACCCCGGCGTCGGCACAGCCCTCGCCTGGTCCCGCAGGCTCCCCGTCCCCGCGGGGAGCACCCTGGAACGGCAGGTGACCACGGTCATCGCCGACGGCTGCCCCGACCCGGCTGCGCTCGCCGACGCGGCCCGGAAGCGTCCATGACCTTCGGTAGAAAGGCGGTATCCATGCGTGTCCTGGTCACCGGCGGTTCGGGACGGCTCGGCCGCAGTGTGGTCGCGGTGCTCGCCGACCGCGGTCACGAGGTCACCTCCGTCGACCTTGTGGACGGCCCGTGCCCTGACGGGGTCCGCGGCGTGGTCGCGGACCTGCTCGACGACGACGCCCGCGCCCGCGTATTCGCGGAAGCCCGTCCGGAAGGCGTGGTCCACCTGGCGGGCATCGCGGTCCCGTTCGCCCGCCCCGACCTGGAAATCCTCGACATCAACACCCGGCTGGCCTGGGCGGTGCTCACCGACGCGGTCGCCTGCGGGGCGCGCTGCGCAGTAGCCGCGTCCAGTCCCACTGTTTTCGGGTACAACACTCCCTCTTGGCGCCCCCGTTACCTACCCTTAGATGAGGAACACCCGGTGGCGCCGTGGCACGCCTACGGGTTGAGCAAGCTCATCATCGAAGAGACAGTGCGTGCGGTGGCCCGCACCAGCGGCGACTGCGTGGTGGCGACGGTACGGCCCGGATACGTGATCGCCCCGGAAGAGTGGGAGGGCGCTCCCACCCAGCAGGGGCACACCGTAGCTGAACGGCTGGCCAATCCGGAACTGGCAGCGGTCTCGCTGTTCAACTACATCGACGCCCGCGATGCAGGCGAACTGTTCGCACTGATCCTCGAACATCCGGAGCGGGTGGCTAACGGACAGGTCTTCCACGCCATCGCCGAGGACCCGCTGGCCACTCGTCCGTTGCGGGAACTACTGCCGCAGTTCCATCCCACCACTGCGGGACTGGCCGAGACGCTGGCCGACAGTCAGGCAGCTTTCAGTTCAACCGCTGCCTTCAAGGCCCTAGGCTGGCGTGCTAGGAGGCAGTGGCGTACTGAACTTCGGGAGAACGTCCAGGGCGGAGGCGGTGGTGCGGGCTCCTGAGCCGCCACCGCCGCCCCACGAGCAGAAAGGAAAGAGTTTTCCTGGTGGCACGCAGGGGAAAGGGCGACGGGGTGGGATCCGGGTACGTGACACTGGAGCAGGTCGCTAAACACGCCGGGGTCTCCCTGGCAACCGCGTCGCGCGTGATCAACGGAAGTACCCGGCAGGTCGGTGAGAAACTCCGGGAGCGCGTCACCGCGAGCGCCCGCGAGCTGGGTTACCTGGCCAACGCGTCAGCACAGACACTGGCCCGCAACACCAGCTCGCTGGTGGGGCTCATCGTGCACGACATCGCCGACCCGTACTTCTCCAGCATCGCCGCTGGAGTCACCCGCCACGCTGAGGGTGAGGGTCTCGTCGTGGTGCTGGGCACGACCGGACGCGCTCCGCAACGCGAGGTGCAGCTGCTCTCGACCTTGCGCGCGCACCGCGCCCGCGCGGTGGTCCTGGTGGGTAGCCGCACGATCGACGAGGAGAGCACCCGCAAACTCGCTGACGAGATCCGCATCTTTACCCGGCAGGGCGGGCGGGTCGCCTGCGTTTCCCAGGAGGGCCTGCCCGCGGACACGGTGGTGCCCGACAACCGCAACGGCGCTGCCGCGCTGGCCCGCCACCTCATCGAGCTGGGGCACCGCAAGTTCGCGATCTTGGCTGGCCCCACCGACCTGTGCGCTGCCCGCGACCGGCTGGACGGGTTCCACTCGGCCCTGTCGAGCGCGGGGATCGAGCTCGCCTACCACAACGTGGTGCACGGCGCGTTCACCCGGGACGGGGGGTATGAGTCGACCAAACGGCTGATGGCCACGGGCACCGACGCGACCTGCCTGTTCGCGGTCAACGACGTGATGGCCACCGGTGCGATGGCGGCTTTGCGGGATCTGGGGCTGCGAGTGCCGGAGGACCTGTCCGTGGCAGGTTTCGACGACATCCCCACCCTCCGCGACCTCACCCCGGCGCTGACCACGGTGCGTCTGCCCTTGGAGAAGATGGGCGAAGAGGCGGCCCGGCTGGCCCTGGACGGGGAGACGCCTGACGAGCCGCGGGTGATCCCCGTGCAAGGCGAGGTCATCGCCCGGGAGAGCACAGCACCGCCCACCCGGAGCTGACTGCTGTCCACCATCTCTGGCTTTGCCTGCTTCCAGCCGCAGGCCCCGCGGGGCCTGCGGCTGTCGTCGTCTTGGCCGTGTCGTGCACAGCGGTGGATGCCCTCTCGCTATCCCCCGCCAGAAAATTCGCTGTCCGACGACAACCCCTGCCCCTCGGCGTTTTCCGTTACTTTCCCTGTTCAGATGCGAAAAACCGCACGCAGCGGACTTGACGTGCGCCACATCGCACGCCAGTCTGTTAACTGTCAACGGTTAACCGAAAGGAAACGATGCCGGAGATCTCGCCCATTAGACCGCAGGCTCTAGGGGATCAGGTCGCCAGTGAACTACGGCGCCTCATCATCACTGGCCGCTACGCTCCAGGCACCCCTCTCGTGGAAAGCCACCTGGCTGCGCAGTTCGACCTGAGCCGCGGACCGATCCGCGACGCCCTCAAGATCCTGGCGGCCGAAGGGCTCATCGATACCAACCGCCGCAGCGCCACAGTTGTGGGGCTCAGCGGGGCCGACATCGACGAACTGTTCTCTTTGCGGGAGGCGATGGAACGGTTGGCACTCCGCATCGCGCTGGACCGGGACCGGGCCAGCCTGGTCGCCGGACTCAACCGTGCACTGCATGCCATGCGCCGCGCCGCAGAGGAGCACGACCCTACCGCCTTCACAGCGGCCGACCTTCGTTTTCACTCGGTCTTCTACGACGTCGCCGAACACCGCAGGCTCGGCGACGTCTGGGCTCAATACCGGCCCACGATCGAAATGCTGCTGTTGGCATCCAATGAGCGCTACACGGACCTCACCCCCTCAGTCAGGGCGCACGAACTGCTCGCCCGCCTCATAGAGGAGGGAAACCCCGAGGCCGTGTTCGCAGAACTACATGAGCACCTGGACAACGCCAGGCGCCGGCTCCGTCAGCCTTACACAGCCCAGGAGACCACTTCAGCACAGGAGTAGCAGTCCCCCGCGTTGAGAGCGCCCCCACAAGGGGCCAGCCAGTGAATACCTCCGATCATCGGATCTCCGGATCAGCAAACACTGTTAACGAAAGTGACTCGTCACATCAAAGGAGGCGGCATGCGCCCCACCATCATCCGCACCGCGAGCGGTGTGCTCACCTTGGCCGCCCTCGTGACCGTCGCGGGCTGCGCCGACCGCGGAGCGACTGTTGAGGACGCCGCGGACTACCCCAGCAAAGACGTCACCCTCATCGTCCCCTACCAGGCTGGCGGCGCTTCTGACCTGGCTGCCCGCACGCTCGCCAACCAGATGGAGCAGCACCTGGGGACCAACATCATCGTGGAGAACCGCACCGGAGGCGCCGGTTCAGTGGGCTTGCAGCACCTGGCCGAGGCCCACGCCGACGGCTACACCATCGGCTACCTGCCGGTGGAGACCGTCATGCTGGGATTCCAGGGATACGACATCGACCCCGCCAACTATGATCTGATCGGTCAGATGGTGTCGGTCCCCGCGACTATCGCCGTCCCCGCCGACAGCCCGTACCAGACCCTCGACGACCTGCTCAAGGCCGCTGAGGAAGCCCCAGGAACCATTACCGTCTCCAACTCCGGGGCGGGCTCCATTTGGGAAGCCACGACCACGGCCCTGGGTGAGGCCACCGGCACCGAATTCAAACCGGTTCCCTTCGACGGTGGTGCGCCTGCCGTGACCGCCGCCATCGGCGGCGAGGTCGACGCCGTCATCGCCGGAATCTCGGAAACCACACCTGCCCACGCTGAAGGCCAGCTCCGCGTCCTCGCTGTCTTCGACGAGGAGCCGTCGCCCAGCCTGGAAGGCGTGCCCACCGCGATCGAGGAAGGCGTGGACCTCACCATGGGCGGCTGGGGCGGCATCGGCGCGCCCGCCGGACTCCCCGAAGAGATCAAGCAGACCTTGGAAGAGGCGTTCACAGCCGCTGCCTCTTCTGAGGAATTCACCAAGGTCATCACGGACTCCGGCAACATCCCGGTCAATGTTCCCGCGGACGAGTTCGCCTCATTCGTGGAAAGCGAGGCGCAGAACTTCAAGGCCCTCCTGCCCCCCCCCGCCTCACCAGTACGTGAACTGATTCCGGCGCTCGCTGGGATCGCTGTAGCCGCCGGTGCCCTGGCACTGGCAGCAGAGATTCCGGAAAAAGCGGGGCTGACCAGTTTCAGTCCGCGCTGGTGGCCGGAAGGACTTGCGTTCCTCCTGCTGGGGCTCAGCGTCCTTCACGCCGTCCTGGCCTTGACGCGACCCGCAGCTGCAGCAGAGCGTCCTGCAGCAGCCCACCGCACTGGGGTGCTCCGGCTGACCGCGATGCTGCTGTCGATCCTCGGCTACGGCGTCCTCTGGTACTACGTGGACTTTCGAGTCTCCACGACCGTACTGCTCATTGCGCTGGTCTACCTGGGCGGTGGCCGGGGCTGGAAGGCGCTACTCGTCTTCCCCGCGATCGTCACCGCCACCCTCTACCTGCTGTTCGGCGTCCTGTTGAAAGTCCCGATCTGATGCGCCCACCACAGCGTGACCGTGTGCTCCGCCCCTGCGGCGGAGCTCCATCCGCCCCTCCCACTCACCCACCGAGAGGAGGCAAGGGCCTGCCTCCGCGCCCGTTACCGGAGCAGACGGCCCTGATGATCCGATGAGTCCTCTCGTTGCAGGCTTCAGCTCGCTGCTGGACCCCACCGTCCTGTCGTGCATCGCCCTAGGAGCGGTCCTAGGCATGCTGGTCGGTGCTTTTCCCGGTATCACCGCGACCATGGCTGTCGCGTTGGCCAGCGGCTTCACCCTGACTTTGGATCCTCTGCCGGGTCTGGCGGTGCTGCTGACCATCTACGTGTCCTCCAACTTCGGCGACCGGGTCCCCGCGATCCTGGTCAACACCCCGGGAACACCCGCCTCCATCGCCACGACCTTCGACGGCTATGCGATGGCTCAACAGGGCAAGGCCGGCCTGGCATTGACCTCGTCAGCGTTCGCCTCGGCGGTCGGCACGTTCGCCGGCCTCCTCCTGCTGATGTTTGCGGCCATCCCCTTGTCACGACTGGCCCTGCAATTCGGCCCTGCCGAGATGTTCGCCCTGGTCGTCTTCGGTTTGACGATGATGATCGGGGTTTCAGGGGGCCGAGTCGTCAAAGGGCTCATGGCCGGTGCCTTCGGGCTCCTCCTCGGTGCGGTCGGCCGTGACCCGATCACCGGCGACCTCCGATTCACCTTCGGCCTCGTAGAACTGTCCGACGGGGTTCCCTTCATCGCCGCCATCATCGGCCTGTTCGGTATCGCCGAAGTCTTCGACCAGATCATCACCCACCGCTCCGGAAGCAGCGCAGCACCGATCACCCAGTTCGGTAAGTGGTTCCCCACTCGCGCGGACTGGCGCACCATGCTCAAACCGCTGGCTGTGGGCAGCGGAGTGGGTGGTGTGGTCGGCGTAGTTCCCGCCACCGGCGGCGACATCGCCGGGATTCTCGCCTGGGATCAGGCACGGCGCGTCTCCGCCCACCCGGAGAAGTTCGGCAAAGGATCCCTCGAAGGCCTCACCGCTGCCGACACCGCCTCCAACGCCACCTTGGGCGGGTCTACCACCACCTCGCTGGCTCTCGGTATCCCCGGTGACTCGGTGATGGCTGTGATGATCGGCTCCATGATCGTCTGGGGCATCCAGCCCGGGCCGTCACTCTTCACCAGGAACCCTGAACTGGTCTACAGCATCGCGGGGATCATGATCGTGGCCACGCTGCTGGCCCTCGGACTGAGCTTGCTCCGCATGCGCAGCGTCGCCAAACTGCTCGACCTGCCGCGCCACTTTCTGTGGACGATCATCCTGATCTTCTGCATGGTCGGCACCTACGCCGTCAACAACAGTATTTTCGACGTCGGCGTGATGCTGCTCTTCGGCCTCGTCGGCCTGTTCATGCGGCGTTTCTCCATCCCGGCCGGCCCGGTCGTGCTCGGCCTCCTGCTCGGCAAGCTTGCCGAGAGCAATCTGCGCCGCGCCTTGGAGATCGGCGGGGTGTCCAACATCCTGACCAGCCCGATCGCCGTGGCAATTCTGGCGGTAAGCCTGCTGGCTCTGGTGCTGCCCGCGCTGCGCGCCATGCGGCAGCGCCGCCGCACCACCCCCGCGACCCCCGTCGCTGAGTGACCTTCCTGCCCCACGTCGAGGAGACCGCGCATGTTCGAGGCGCAACTCATTACTGCTCTGCCCACTCCCTTCACCGCTGATGAACGGCTTGACACCAGCGGACTGGCCACCCTGACCACATGGATCCGCGACAGCGGAGTCGACGGTGTCTTCGCCGCAGGCACCACCGGCGAATTCACCGCTTTGGACGACGATGAACGCCTGGAAGTGCTGCGGGTCGCGCTAGAGGTGTTCGGCCCCGACCGCACCTACGCCCATGTAGGCGCGGCCACCTCCCGGCAGGCCGAACGGCTCGCCCGAGCCGCGGTGGCCGGCGGAGCCCGCAAACTCGCCGCCATCACCCCGTTCTACCTGCCCGCTCCCGAAGACGCGGTCCTGCGCTACTTCGAACGGATCGTTGCTGCAGCGGGGGACGCTCACGTGTTCGCTTACCTGTTCCAGGCGCGTTCCACCACCCCCGCGACTCCGCCTCTCCTGCGTCGGCTTGCCGACGTCGGCGTGCGCGGAGTCAAGATCAGCGGGGAAAGCGACGCGACCGTCGCGGCGTTCCTCGCCGAGGCTCCTCACGGCTTCACGTTCTTCTCCGGAAACGACCTGTCCTATGCCGAACTCGTCCGCTCCGGTGGCACGGGGGTCGTCTCCGGAGTCTCCTCGGTGTTCCCCAAACCGTTCATCGCCTTGCGCGATGCCCTGCGCACCGGCGACGCCGCACGGGCGGCCAGCGCGCAGCCACTGGTGGAACGGGCGGTCGCCGCGGTCAAAGCAGGCAACATCGCCCACCTCAAAGCGGCACTAGCCCTGCAGGGCCTTCCCGCAGGACCGCCCCGGGTCAGTTGCGAGTCCGTCTCCGACGCCGACCTCGCAGAACTGCGGGCAACGATCGCCGTTGCGGCCTGAACTGGCCGCACCCCACCCATCCACCCGGTGTGGCGGACCCCGTTGTCCGTTGTGCTGTCCCACGAAGAAGCGAGTGAGCGACGTGGCATTGAAAAAGATCATCAACAACCCCGACGACTTCGTCGACGAGTTGACCGAGTCACTGCTCCTGGCCCACCCCGACCGGCTGCGCGCGGCTTCCCCAAACCGGCGCGCTCTCGTCCGCGCGGACGCGCCCGTGCCAGGGAAAGTCGGGATCGTGACCGGCGGCGGCTCGGGTCACCTGCCCCTTTTTCTCGGCTATGTCGGCCAAGGGCTGGCGACCGGTGTCGCAATCGGCAACGTCTTCTCTTCTCCCTCCGCCGAACAGATCGCCGCAGCCACCCGCGCCTCCCACGGCGGGAAAGGCGTGCTCTACCTGTACGGCAACTATGGGGGTGACATCTACAACTTCGACTTGGCCGCTGACATCGTCGCCGCCGAAGGAATCCGCACAGCGACCGTGCTGGGCACTGACGACATCATGTCGGCGCCGAAAGGCAAGGAGGCGACGCGGCGCGGGGTGGCCGGGCTGTTCTTCGCCTACAAGACCGCGGGTGCGGCTGCCGAACGCGGCGATGACCTGGACCGTGTCCGGGCCATCGCGCAACGCACAGTCGACGCCACCCGGACTATGGGGGTGGGGCTCTCACCGACGATCCTGCCCGCAGCGGGGGAGCCCACCTTCACCCTGGCCGACGGTGAGATGGAGATCGGTATCGGCATCCACGGCGAGCCGGGCAGCTACCGGGGCCCGTTGGAGACCGCGGACGAAATCACCGACCGGTTTCTCACCGAAATTCTTGCTGAACTGGACCCCGCCCCGAACCAGCGGGTCGCGGTCTTGGTCAACGGGCTGGGGGCTACTCCGCTCGAGGAGCTCTACCTCATCTACCGGCGGGCCCACCAGATCCTCACCGAACGCGGAGTGATCATCCACCGCCGCTACATTGGCGAGTTCGCCACCAGCCTGGAGATGGCGGGAGCGTCCCTGTCGCTGCTGCTGCTCGACGACGAGCTGGCGGAACTCCTGGATGCGCCTGCCGCTTCCCCGTTCTTCTCTCAAGGACAGACCGCGCCCGTAGAGCCGGTCGAGTCCGCCACCGATGTTCCTGGTGCCCAAGCGACCGCGGCAACCGACACGCAGGTACGGCGCACCGGGCGGGCCAGCACCCTGCGCACCCTGCTCCTCGATGTCCTGGCTGACCTGCCCAGGCACGCTGAAGAACTCCGTGCCCTGGACGCCCGCCTCGGCGACGGTGACCTGGGAATCACCGTGTCCGCCGGTGCGGACGCGGTCCGCGAGGCACTGCTGGCTTTGCCGGAGGATGTCCACCCGGCCGACCTGCTGCGGGCCGCAGGGGTGGCGTTCGCTTCTGCTAACCCCTCCACTTTTGCCGCGCTGGTCGGCGCCGGACTCTTGGGGGCTGCGGCCGAAGCTGAAGACCTCACCGAACTCACCCTGGCACACGCCGTGCCGATCACCACGGCTATGGCCCGGCGCGTCCAGGAACGCGGCGGCGCCCAGCGCGGCGACAAGACCTTCCTGGATGTGCTGTGGGCGGTCGTCGACGCGCTGCCTGCCGCGTCTGATGCGCGGACAGCCGCCGCAGCCGCGGCCAACGCTGCGGAACGCACGGTCTCTGAGACCCGGAACCTGGTTTCGGCTCGGGGTCGGGCTGCTTGGGTGGGCCAGCGCAGCGCCGGAGAACTCGATCCCGGGTCGGTGGCAGTGCTGCGTTTCCTGGAGGATCTGCGCGACCGGATCAACTGAGATCCTGCCGGTCTGCTGCTTCGCTTGATCGCGCAGCGGCCCCTTTCTTCTCTGCTCCGGTCGCCGTGGCCCGGCACGGGTTGTGCTCTCCTTCACACGGGCGGGAGGAGAGCACAACCCAGGGCGGTACAGGTCACCCGATGGGGGCCAGGTCGGCCGCGAACTCCAGTCCGTGGCCCGGGCCGGTCTGCGCGGTCGCCCACCCCGCGCTGATCTCCACACCGCTCGGGCGGGCCAACGCTCCCAGCGCCGCGAACGAGGCGCGGTCGATGTCTTCGACCATGGCCACCCTCGGGAGGCACAACGCTAGTTGGGTGGAGAGTTCCGGCAGCAGGTGGGGGGCTACCGGCACGCTGTGCCGGGCGGCCAGCTCCGCGATCCGGAGAAACGGGGTGATACCGCCCACTCGCACCGCGTTGGGCTGGGCGATGTCACACACCCCCAGTTGCAGCGCGGTTTCGAATTCGGCGATCGTGCGCAGGTTCTCCCCGATCGCCAGCGGAATCCGGGTGTGTGCCCGCAGCCGCGCATGCGCTGCCAGGTCATCGGCGGGCAGCGGCTCTTCCACGAAGTACGGGTCGAACCGTTCCATGGCGGCGAGGGCCCGGATCGCTGTCGGCAGGTCCCAGCGCTGGTTGGCGTCGATCATGAGGAGCCGGTCCGGTCCGATCAGCTCCCGGACGGCTGCGACCCGTTCCACATCGCGTTCCAGCTCGGGCGAGCCCACTTTGATCTTGACCGCGCGGTGGCCGGCGGCAAGCCAGCCTCGCACCTGCTCCAGCAGCTCGTCCAGGGAGTAGTCGAGGTTGACTCCGCTCCCGTAGGCGGCCACCCGGTCGCGCCGCCTCCCGATCAGGTCCACCAGGCTTGCCCCGGCGGCCCGTGCGGTGAGGTCCCACAGCGCGATGTCTACCGCGGCGATCGCCATGAGGGTGAGCCCGCTGGTTCCGGCTTCCCGCAAGTGCCAGCGCAGCTCCTCCCAGCGGGCGTACGGATTCGTATCGCGGCCCAGCAGCACAGCCGGGCAGTCGTTGCGGAGCAGGGCCAGCACCGCCCCCGCCCCGATCAGCGGAGTCCAGGCGAACCCGGTACCGGTCTGTCCGGTGTCGGTGGCCACTCGGACCACGACCACGTCGTTGCGGTCCACCCCGCCGTCCCAGGCCCGGTGCAGCGGCAGCCGGTACGCCTCAGCGGTGATCTCGGTGATCCGCATAGGGTCACTGCTCCTTGAGCAATGCCAGGCCGGTGTCGATGATCGTGCGCAGTTCCGCGAGGTGCTCTTCACTCGGGTCGACGAACGGCGGCCGCACCCCGCCCACGTCCGCGCCACGCAGCCGCGCCCCCGCCTTGATCAAGGAGACCGCGTATCCGGGGACGCGGTCCCGCAACCGCACCAACGGGTCGTAGAAGTCGCGGAGCAGGCGGTCGGCGAGTTCCTCGCCCGCGTGGGCGGCCCGGTAGAACGCGGTGGCAACCTCGGGCACGAACGCGAACGCCGCCGAAGAGTACAGCGGCACCCCGATCCCCTGGTAGGCGTGGAAGGTCAGTTCGGCGGTGGGCAGGCCGTTGAAGAAAACAAAGTTGTCGCCGCGCCGCTGCCGGACGGTCAGCACGATCTGGCGCATGGTGCCCACGTCGCCCACCCCGTCTTTGAACCCCACCACTGTGGGGATCTCCGCGAGCTCGGCCGCGCTGTCCGGGGTGAACACCATGGTGCCCCGCTGGTAGACGATGACCGGAATGTCCACGGCGGAGGTTACTGCGCGCACGTATTCCACCAGGCCGCGCTGGGGGGCGTGCACCAGGTAGGGCGGGAGCAGCAGGACCCCGTCCGCGCCCAGTTCCCGGGCCGCGGTGGCCTGCTCGATCGCGGTGCTCACACTGCCCCCGGCGCCCGCGATCACGGGGACCCGTCCCGCGGTCACCGCGACGGCGCGGCGCACGACGCGGGCGTGCTCCTCAGCGGACAGGGCGTGGATCTCACCCGTGCCGCAGGCCGCGAAAACGCCGCCCGCCCCATGGTCGAGTCCAGAAGCCACGTGCTGTTCGAACGCGGCCTCGTTGACGTCTCCCCGCTCGTCGAAGGGGGTCAGCGGGAAGAACAGGATTCCGTTGAAGTCCATGTGGGCTCCTTGGTTGGTGGTCCGGGAAAGATTTCCCGGACCACGGGGGTGGGTTGGCTCAGATGACGTACTGCACGTGTCGGCGGGCCACGGTGGCGATCACGGCGTCGCCGTCGGCCTCCCACACGTCAGCGTTGAAGATTTCGACTTCGATGTCGCCGGTGTATCCGGCGGCGTCCACGGCGCGGCGCAGTCCACCCACGTCGGCGTAGCCGTCACCGACCATGCCGCGGCCGAGCAGGGCGTCCGCGGGGATCGGCAGCACCCAGTCACACGCCTGGTAGATGGCGATCCGTTCCCCGGCCCGAGCGATCTGCTCGTAGACCTGGGGGTCCCACCACACGTGGTAGGAGTCCACCACCACGCCCACCGCTGCGCTGGGGAAGTTCTCGGCGATGTCCAGGGCCTGGCCGAGCGTGGAGAGCACGGCTCGGTCGGCGCAGAACATGGGGTGCAACGGCTCCAAGCCGAGACGCACCCCTCGTTCCAGGGCGTAGGGGACCAGTTCGGCGAGGCCGTCTACCACGCGGGCCCGCGCCCCCGCCAGGTCGCGGTCGCCATCGGGGAGCCCGCCCACCACCATGACCAGGCAGGGGGCGCCGAGTTCTGCTGCTTCGTCGATGGCGCGCCGGTTGTCGTCCAGGGCTGCCTTGCGGTCGGGGCCGGTGAGGAATCCGGCACGGCAGTAGGAGGAGACGCGCAGCCCGGAGTTGCGGAGCAGCCGGGCGGCGGCGGCCAGTCCCATGTCCGCGACGGGTTCCCGCCACGGCCCGATCGCGGGGATTCCGGCGCGCTGGCAGCCGGCGACGGCTTCGGCCAGGGTCCACCGTTTGACCGTGGCCTGGTTGAGGGAGAGGCGGGCCAGCCGCGGGTCACCGGGCTGGGGGGTGGGGATAGCCGCGGGCTTTCCGGACGGAACGTCGATGGCGGTGTCGGTCACTGGTCCACCCCGTAGACGGTGAGGAGGGTCCGCATCCGGGACACTGCGGTTTCCGGGTCGGTGAGCACCCCTGCGGCGTCGGCGAGGCGGAACGCGGTCGCCAAGTGCGGCAGGTCGCGGGCGCTCTGCAGGCCACCCACCATGGAAAACCCTTTCTGGTGTCCGTTGAGCCAGGCCACGAAGGTGATGCCGGTCTTGTAGTAGTAGGTCGGTGCGGCAAAGAGGTGCCGGGACAGCGGCACGGTGGGCGCCAGGAGGGCGCGGTAGCGGTCGGTGTCGCCGTCGTCGAGGGCGCGCAGGGCCTCGGCAGCGGCCGGGGCGATCGCCGCGAAGATGCCGAGCAGGGCATGGGAGTGGCCGTCGGCATCCCCCAGGATGAGGTCGGGGTAGTTGAAGTCGTCGCCGGTGTAGAGCCGCACCCCGTCAGGAAGCAGGGTGCGCAGCCGCACCTCCAAGGTGTCGTCGAGCAGGGACACTTTGATGCCGTCGACCCGGTCGGCGTGGTCGGCGATGAGCGCGGCCACGGCGTCGATTGCTTCAGCGGGGTCGGTGTACCCCCAGTAGCCGTCAAGGGCCGGGTCGAAGACCGCGCCCAGCCAGTGCAGGATGACGGGCCGGTCCACGTCGGCGAGGAGCTGCCCGTACACCTTGGCGTAGTCGTCGGGGCTCTGCGCGGTGGCGGCGAGTGCGCGGCTGGCCATGATCACGGGGGTGGCTCCCGCGTCCTGGACCACCGCCAACTGTTCCCGATACGCCTTGATAACGCTTTCCAAAGTGGCCTGGCTGGGCTCGAGGTGGTCGGTTCCCACCCCGCAGACCAGGGGCGCGTTCCGCGCGGTGGCTTCAGCCGCGCTCCGCCGGATCAGTTCGGCGGTGGCGGCCCAGTCCAACCCCATCCCGCGCTGGGCGGTGTCCATCGCGTCGGCGACCCCCAGGCCCTGGTCCCACAGGTAGTGCCGGAAGGCGAGGGTGGCGTCCCAGTCGAGCTGGGCGGGCTGCCCAGGCCCGTTGCTGCCCAGCGGGTCGGCGACGACGTGCGCGGCAGCGTAGGCGACACGCGACCGGGCCGGGGTGGTGCGGGTCGGGGTGACGGGAGTGCCGAGGACGGTGTACGTCTCCAGCTCCCCGGTGGGAGTGGGCAGCCGCAAGGTCAGCGAGGTCACGGCAGCGAGACCTCCTCCAACTCCACGGTGCGACCGGTCTTGGCGGACTGCAGCCCCGCTTCGGCGAGTTGGAGGCCGCGCACGCCCGAGAGCAGGTCGTGGGGGAAAGGCACATCCGTGTACAGGTGGGTGAGGAACAGCTCCCACTGGGCACGGAAACCGTTGGGGAAGTCGCCGTTGTCAGGAACGACCTCCCACTGGTCGCGGTAGCCGCCCGGGTCCACCGCGTCGGGGTCCCACACGGCCTTGGGTGTGACGGAGCGGTGCTGCACCTTGCAGTGCCGCAGTCCCGCAACCGCGCTGCCGTGGGTGCCGTCCACCTGGAACTCCACCAGTTCATCCCGGTTGACCCGCACCGACCAGGAGGAGTTGATCTGCGCGACGATTCCGCCTTCCAGTTCGAACACCGCATAAGCGGCGTCGTCGGCAGTGGCCTGGTAGCGCTGCCCGTTTTCGTCCCAGCGTTCAGGGATGTGGGTGGCGATGCGCGTGGTCACGGTGCGCACCGGGGCGAAGAGCTGCTCCAGGATGTAGTGCCAGTGCGGGAACATGTCCAGCACGATGCCGCCGCCGTCTTCGGCCCGGTAGTTCCAACTGGGGCGCTGCGCGGGCTGCCAGTCGCCTTCGAACACCCAGTAGCCGAACTCGCCGCGGATGGACAGGATGCGGCCGAAGAACCCGCTGTCGATGAGGCGGCGGAGCTTGAGCAGGCCGGGGAGGAAGAGCTTGTCCTGGACGACGCCGTTCTTCACGCCGGCGTCGCGGGCCAGCTTGGCCAGTTCGATGGCGGCACTGAAGTTGTCGGCGATCGGCTTTTCGACGTAGACGTGCTTGCCCGCGTTGATGGCGCTCCGAACCGCGGCTTCGCGGGCGTGCGTGATCTGCGCGTCGAAGTACACCGAGATCGAGTCGTCAGAGAGGACCGTGTCGAGGTCGGTGCTCCACCGCTCAATGCCGTGCCGCTCAGCGATGGCGCGCAGCTTCTGTGCGGACCGCCCCACGAGCACCGGTTCCGGGATGATGCGGGAGCCGTCGGGTAGCTCCACCCCGCCGTCCTTGCGGATGGCCAGGACCGACCTGGTCAGATGCTGGCGGTATCCCATGCGTCCGGTGACGCCGTTCATGGCGATACCGAGCACGCGATCACCCATATGTCGTCCCACCTTTCTCATGAAAGCGCTTTCCAAAGTATGCCAAACCCGCGCCGAACGCCAGTGCCCAGGCGAATCCTGCTGCGCTGCCACAGGAGAAAGATCCTCGCCCCGACCTGACTGTACGGTGATTTCTCACTCTCCGTACCGGAGAGGTAGACGATCGGCTACTTTTTTACCCGTTCGACGGCCTCTTCGTCCCCTCCCCACCGTTCCAGGGAAACCGGTTTCACCCCCGACTCGGCGGTTCTCCCGGACTTCACGCCGGGTAGTGCCAAGGGCTTACGCCGCTGTCTCCTGAAGGCCGGGCTGCCGTGCTCCTGTCCGTGTCGGCACGGGGAGGGGAAGCTCCCCCGGCGGGAGCACACGCTCTTCCCTGGTGCTATCCGGACTGTCTCGGGGGATTCTCCGGGATTCTCCGGTCAGCCCACCGGCAGATCGTCTCGGGAAAGGTTTTTCCCTCGCATTTGCGCGCTCCGCTTCTCCGACATATTTCTGTTCTCCCAGTCCTTGGGCCTCGGTTGCTCCCGGAGGTTTTCGCAGAGCTTTCCCATGGCGTGCGGCCGAACGCCTCGGACAAGGGAATACCCGTCTCGGCAAGAGAACCGCGCTTCCCCTTTCCAACGGCGCGCAAAAGGACGACGGTCCCTCAGTCTTCCCTGCTGTGACGATGGGGATGCATGCCCGGAGCGGCGGAAGAGGGCTTGCTCGACCCCATCCGGAATACGCAACTCCGCCGCACTCGATACCACCAGGGGAGCCTTTGCTGCCTTTCCAGCAAAGGCTCCGAACTCATTTAGAAAATCGTAGGGGACACATTATGTCCGCAATTCTGTTCGGAGAGTCGGGCAATACGCGGGGCAGCGCCGCGTCTACCGTCTGTTTTCCAGCGGCGTTCTTTCTTCGCCCGGGTTTTCCTCGCCGCGTTGCCCGGAGCGGAACCCAGGGGACGTACCGCTCCCCCACTTCTGTGTGCTCAGAGGCCGGAGCGTGGTGTCCGGCCCGAGCCGGAGCCGAACAGAACAGCTCAGCTCAATTCGGCCACCACGCGCACCGGCGCGCCGTCCGCTGCCAAGCGCAGCGGCAGCGCGTACACCCGGAAGTCCCGTCCCGCCACGCGCTCCAGGCCGGTCAGGTTCTCCAAGATGAGCACGTCCCCGCGCAACAGCGTCTGGTGGACCGCGAACGGTTCATAGTCGACGCTGCACATGTCCACTCCCACCATGGACACTCGGCATTCCACCAGGTATTCGGCGATGTCCAGGGGAAGCGGCGGATAGTCGGTGAAGTAGGACGGTTCATAGTAGCGGTCGGCCATACCGGTGTGGAACACGACGATGTCGCCCGCGGCGATCCCCGCCTGCTGGACTGTGTCCAGCGCGAACCCGCCGCGCGCGTCGATGTAGCGTCCCCGGCCAACGAAGCGCTCCACGGGGTAGCGGTCCAGGTGGGCTCCGTCGGCCACCATGTGGCTGGGCGCGTCGACGTGAGTGCCCGCGTGCGTACCTAGGGAGACGCGGTGGCAGCGGTAGCCGGCACTGTCGATGTCGGTCACAGGGTCAACCCGGACCTCCGGGTCGCCGGGATAGACCGGGGTCTGCGCGGTGACGGGCACGGACAAGTCCACGAACACGGCTCAGCCCCGGTTTGCTGACACGCGGTGGAAGCGGCGGTGCAGCTCCCGGACCTGCTCGGCAAGTTCCGGCACAGGACCTTCGACCGTGACTCCGGGGACGACCTCGCGAATCGGCAAGGCCCGCACCGGAGGAGCGGGAACCCCGAGCTCAGCGAGCCACTCCATGAGCTGCGCTGAGGAGCTGGCGTAGACGATGCGGCCCAGGCCCACCCAGCCGTGCGCGGCCGCGCACATCGGGCAGTGCTCGCCCGAGGTGTACACGGTGGCCTCAGCCCGTTCGTTGGGGGTGAGGTTCCGGGCCGCCCACCGCGCTAGCGCGAACTCGGGGTGGCGGGTGCGGTCCCCTGACGCCACCCGGTTGTGGTCTTCGGCGAGCACCGTGCCGTCGCCCGCGACCAGTACCGAGCCGAACGGTTCATCCCCTGCTTCCAGGGCCTGGGCCGCGAGTTCCACGCAGCGGCGCAGGTGCCGCACGTCAGTCTCGTCAACCATCGGTCCTCCTTCCCACCGCTATGCCCCATCGTCACCGGGGCGCCGGAAGCGACCTTAGCTGCTGGGGTGCGCACTGTCGGGATAGCGGTGGCGTCGCCGTTCAGGAACGCTGCAGGGCGCGGCCCGATCCCGATCAACGGCAGCCACACCTTCAGGCTTGTTGCTACCGGTAATGCGCTCATCACCCCCAGCACCACCATCTGTCGCGGCGCCTCGTCGCTGACCTGCACGCCTGACGGCCCGCCCGGGAGTGTGCCCAGGGCAGGCCCACACTTCTCCCGGGCCTCTCCGCCAGGTGGCGCAGCCCTGGCCTGCTGCTAGCCCTGGCCGAGGAGCGGGCGCAAGTCAGCCGGATCGGTGATACGGCGCAGCGCGGTCAGCCCGGCCGGCTCTGCGGGAGCGAACACCCGCACCACCCAGTCCGTGTCGAGCACCGCGGCCGCCACCCAGGACTGCGCCGTCTGCAGCACGGTGAAAGAGCGCGGCGTCCCGTCCACGGTGAGCGTGCGCTGCGACCAGGCCGCGTCCGGCGCGGGCGCGGGTGCCGCCCAGTCGGCTGCGCCCACCGTGCAACGCTGCATCAGGTCGCGTTCCGCGCAGAACGCGCGCAGCCACCGCTCCTCTGGAGGCGTGTCGGCGGCCCAGCCGCGGACCGTGATCTCCACGTCCAGGTGGGCGTCGACCGAACGCCACCCGAAGTCCACGACCACCTTGTCCGGCAGGGTGCTCCCCGATGGCACCGTGGCAGAACTCACCCGCCCCCGCTCAGTCCAGCCGACCGGGGCGAAAAGCGGAACAGCGGAGACCAGTGCGGCCACTGAAACAGGCGTGCCATTCATCGTCGACAGCTCAGCCTTCTCTCGTATCAGGCCAGGGCCGGTAGCGCAGCGGATGGTCCTCAGGAACCTCCACCACACAGATCCGCAGTCCATCCGGGTCGGCGATCCACATTTCGATCAGCCCCCACGGCTCACGCCGAGGCTCCCGGAGGATCGTGGCGCCACGCGCCGCCAGCTCCGCGTGCGCGGCAGCGGCGTCGGGCACTTGCAGCCACAGTTGCACAGCCTCCGGGTCCGGGGGACGGTCACATCCCCCGGACAGCTCCAGGAAGCCACCGCCGAGGAAGAACACCGTCCCCCGCTGCGTGTCCGTGTCGAACTCGCGGTAGATCGCCAGCCCGAGAACGTCCCGGTAGAACGCGCGGCTGCGTTCCAAGTCGGTGGGGCGCAGCAGGATACGGCTGCTGAGGACGTGCACCATGCCCCGATGCTACGGGGACGTCCCCGTTTCCCAGCGGAGGACAGGCGGCTATTCGAAACGCATCGACTCGGCGTTCTCCGCGCGGCGGGCAAACACCTGGTCCCTCATCTCCTCCATGGCTTTCAGGACCTTCTTGCGTTCCCGCTTCGACAACCGGTCGATGTAGAGGCGTCCCAGCGTGTGGTCGGTCTCATGCTGGAGGCAGCGCGCAAAATAGCCGGAGCCTTCCACGGTCACCGGGTTGCCGTCACGGTCGAAACCGGTGACCCTCGCGTACGGGGCGCGGGCAAGTTCGGCGTGCGGGCCAGGCACCGACAGGCAGCCCTCGTTCTCCACCACTAGCCCTTCCTCTTCAGCCCCCCACGTCTCCAGCACCGGGTTGATCACGTGTCCCACGTGACGCACCCCGTCGTCGTCAGGGCAGTCGTAGACGAACACACGCAAGTCCACCCCCACCTGGTTGGCGGCCAACCCCACGCCTTCGGCGACGTACATGGTGCGGAACATGTCGTCGATGAGCGTGTGCAACTCGGGGGTGCCGAACTCCGTGACGTCGGCGTTGCGGCGGTGCAGGACGTCCTCACCGACGACGGTGACCCGCAGCACCTTGCCGCGGGCGGCTTCAGGCGCCCACGTGGGGTAGGAGTCCACTGGCTTGCCTTGGACTCGGACCCGGGTGTCGATGGAGCTTTCGGACACGTGCTGCTCAGACATCGCTTGACTCGTCTTTCCAGATGATCGGGCGGCCGCCGCACCGGGCTAGGAGACGGGTGGCCGTACCCCGGACGTCGTAGCGCCAACAGTTCGGGCATGGTACCGGTGACCGCACCCCGGTGTTCCTGACGATAACGGACACTCGGGAGTGGGATGTCCCCGTCCAGGGATGGTGCTGCGCACGTCGCGAGACGAACCGTGCCCAGGAAGCCGGTCCCGGCACTGTTCCCACTATGCTCGGGAGCCTTCCCCGCCATGCCCTGCTTTCGCCGCCGCGCACAGTCACGGCCGTGCCGGGGTGCGGCCCCTACGGCGAGCGATCCGCAGGATCCGCGGTGAGCAGCCAGTCCACGAGCTCCACCACTCCCCTACCGTTGGGGTGGGCGGTGACCCGGTCGCTGGCCTGCTTCACTGCTTCCAACGCGTTGGCGACCGCCACCCCGTGCCCGCACATGCGCAGCATGGTGCAGTCGTTCTCCGCGTCCCCTACCGCGACCGCGGCCCGCGGGGAATGCCCTAGGCGACGCAGGGCAGCGGCCACCCCTGACGCCTTGTCCACCCCGCGGGGGAGCACCATGACGGCGCCCTTGTTGTGGATCACCTGCAAGGCCAGGCCCAGCTCTCGGATGCTGTCGTCGACAGCACGGTCGTGCGGGTCACGAGTAGCGACAATCACCTCGCCGACGGCGAGCGGGTCCACGCCGCGGGCGCGCAGCCGGGCCAAGAACTCGGCGGGAGGCGGCGCAGCCAGCGGCCAGTGGACAGGACGCCTGGGATCGTAGAGCACCCCGCCGTTTTCCGCGACGACCAGGTCGAACAGCGCCACGTCGGGGAAGACGCTGCACAGGTCGTCGAAACGGCGGCCGGTCGCCAGAACGAGACGGCGGCCTGACGCGGCCAGCCGCGCCAAGGCGGCCACGACCGCGGCGTCAACCTTGCCTTCTGAGGCGAGTGTGGCGTCATAGTCGCAGGCCAATACGTGGTACTGCATACCCGTCTCCATCGGATCGGGAATATTTCGCCGCGTCCCGCCCAGCCCTCGAATGCGGGGAAGCGGAGTGTGGCGCGTGGTCTTATCGGACGCGCACCGCCGCGGTGGCGGCCCTCACAGCCCGCGGTTTCCCCTGCGACGACGCTGTTTCGGGAACGTGCCGCACGTCACGCCCCCATAACCGGATTTCGGTGGATTATCCCTGCCGCCCCGTGTTGTTGTCAGGCGCGTATCCCCGCGAGGTTCTGGTCTGACCTCGGTCGGGACTTCTGGTTCTCGTGCGAACCGCCTCCGTGTGAGGGCACGACGGAGGGGACACCCCAGGTGTTCCGAGTGCGGCCCCAGCGGATTCTCCTGCGCCCCCGTCTGGCGCACCGTCTTCCTGTCTCGTCCCTTCGACGTGTTTCCGGAGTCTGCCGTTGTCTCTGACCGCTCTGCGTTCTCGCACGCCTGTGATCTCCGCCGTGCTCCGGGCGCCCGCTCCTCGGCGTCCGACCTCTGCGCCCCGGCCGCAGCAGCGGCCCCAGCGTTCCGCGGCGCTGCTGGTCTTCGTGCTGAGCCTGCTGACCGCCACGAGCGCGCTGGCCACTGACCTGTACCTGCCTGCCTTCCCGGAAATCGCCGCTGACCTGGGGGCGACCGAGTCCCAGGTGCAGTTGACCCTCACCGCGATCATGGTGGGTCTGGCCGTGGGACAGCTCGTGCTCGGCCCGCTCAGCGACCGCTGGGGGCGTCGGCTTCCTCTCCTGATCGGCGCGGCGGTGTTCACCCTGTCTTCGCTCGCCAGCGCGGTAGCCCCCTCCACGGAGGTGCTGAGCGCCCTGCGGCTGCTGCAAGGCTTCTCCGCCGCGGCCGGCGCGGTGATCTCCCGCGCCGTGGTCCGGGACATTTTCCACGGAGAGGACAGTGCCCGCTTCTTCTCCCGACTGTCTCTGCTGACCGGAGTGGCGCCGATGGTTGCCCCGATGCTGGGCGGCCAGCTCCTGCTGGCCGGCTCCTGGCGGCTGCTGTTCGTGGTGCTCGCCCTGATCGGCGTGGCGAACCTGGTCCTGGTGTATGTGGCGTTGCCCGAGACCCTGCCCCGCACTCCGGCTGCCGGCCGCGGCACCCAGCGCGGCTCGGTTCTGGGTGCGCTGCTGCGGCTGCAGCTCGACCCGCGGTTCATGGGGCCGACCCTGGTGATGTCGCTGAGCTTCGCGATGACCTTCACCTACATTTCCGCGTTCTCCTTCGTCTCCGAAAGCGAATTCGGCACCACCCCGCAGCAGTTCAGCCTGATCTTCGGGGTCAACTCGCTGGGCATGGTGCTGGGCAACCAGGTCAACACCATGCTGATCAACCGGATGGACGGCCCGCGCCGGCTGTTGGCCGGGCTGCTCGGCGCTCTCGCCTCGGTCGCTGTCCTGGTGGGTCTGGCGATCTCCGAGCAGGCGAACGTGGTCGTCGTAACCGCCGCACTGTTCACGATGATGTTCTTCACCGGGCTGATCTCGCCCAACGCTACGACGCTGGCGATCGCCAGCCAGCCCTCCTCGGTGGCGGGCACCGGTTCCGCCCTGCTGGGCGCGTTGCAGTTCGCGATCGGCGGCGGCCTGGCCGCGACCACCGGCATGGGGGAAGGCGGCGAGGCGAGCCTGCTGTCGATGTCCGTGGTGATGCTAGTGACCGCGGCCGCGGCCGGCGCGGTCTTCGCCGGGTGGGCGTTCCTGGCCCGCCGGGTTCCCGCGCCGCGCACCGCCTGATTCCAGGCTGGAAGGTTGGTGGTTAAAGGGCCGCTCCGTGCAGAGGAGCGGCCCTTGTCCTGTCACGACTGCTTAGACGCACTGGCTGGGCCAAGGCGTCGGCTCCCCGCGGGATTCGCCGGTGCGTACCCTCGCAGGATCATCGGCAGCCCTGGAGTGTCCAAGGTGGGCCGCGGCTAGGTATCCCGGCCGACAGCAAAGGTCTCGTATGGCGTGCCGCGAGCCGTGCAGGAAGCCGGAGTCGCTGCTCGGCGCGTACTTACGCGCTCTGTTGTTGCGCCACAGGGGCGGCATTCCGGCTTGTTGCTGTTTTCAGGGATTGGGATGCTTGTCTCTTGCGTCTCATCGAAACGGAAATGGCAAGCTGGCGGGGCGAAGGTGCGGGTATGCGGCGACGTTCACTCTGGTCGTTTCTCATAGCAGGGTTTTTCGCGCTGGTGGCCGTGGCTCCACAACTGCTGGCCGCCTACCAGGTCACTGTGCCCTGGGCAGTGACTGTGGCTACCGTGATCGCCGCATTGGCCGCACTAGCGCTGGGGGCATGGCAGCACCGCTACGAGCAGGACGCTACACGCCGTGACGAGCAAGATCGTGCCCTCAGCGAGGGCTGTCTGACCTTACCTTCGGGCAGGCTCCCCAAAGTCCGGGATTTCAGTAACCCCCGAGACTGGGGGGTGCACCCTGCTGCCACTAGCGGTGCAACCGCGTCGATACCGCCTTTCGTGCCCCGTGACGTTGACGAAGAGCTCCGCACCCACCTTGCCACGAGTACGTTTGTGCTAGTGGTGGGGGACTCCACCGCAGGCAAAACCCGGTGCGCTTTCGAAGCAGTCCAAGCCGTACTTCCTCACCACACTCTCATCATCCCCACCACTGTCTCAGGGATTGCCGCTGCTTTGCGGGCCGCTGAGCAGCACCCCAAGTGCGTGCTGTGGCTCAACGACATCAACACCTGGTTTTCTGCCCCCGAGCTGACCCGGGAAGCTGTCTCTCGGCTGCTCGCCCCCGCTCGCCGTGGGCACCGCGTCGTAGTGGCCACTCTGCGTGCCGCTGAAGAGAATCAGTGGCGCACTATTCCCGAGGACAGCGCGGTCGCAGACACTCATCGCAAGGTCCACGACCTGCTGAGCCGCGCCCACCGTATTTTCCTGCCCCGCCTGTTCACCCCCGCTGAGCGGGAACGCGCCCGGAACTATGCCCGCGATCAGCGGATCGCCGACGCTTTGCAGCAGGCCGATGAATACGGGATCGCTGAGTACCTGGCCAACGGCCCCCAACTGCTGGCGGAATGGGAGAGCGCGTGGAGTGCGAACACCGATCCCCAGGCGCCCAGCCACCCTCGCGGCGCCGCTCTTATTGCAGCCGCTGTCGACCTACGCCGCGCCGGCTATGCTTCCGTGCTCCCCCGGCGTCTCATCGAGGAGGTGCACGGCCACTACCTTGACCAGCAGGGCGGCCACCGGCTCAACCCCGAGGCCCTGGACGACGCCTGGCAGTGGGCCACCCGCCCACGCCGTGGCACCACCCGTCTTCTCACTCCCCACGATCCTGACCACGTCGACGTGTTCGACTATCTGGTCGACTCCGTCCAACGCCGCACCCGGGCAGGTGATCACGTGCCCGAACACGTCATCACCACCGCTCTGACCTACGCCGCCGCGACCGACGCCCACTCCATCGGTATTACCGCCAAAGCCGACGGCCGCTACCGACTAGCCGAACACGCCCACCGCCAGGCCTACACCACACGCGCTGACGAGCACGGCCCCACCCATCCCGACACCCTGGATAGCCGCAACAACCTCGCCCTGGCCCTGCACGACCTGGGACGTTTGGAAGAAGCCGAGACCGAGTACCGTGCCGTCCTCGACGCCATCCGCAGCAACCTCGCTTCACTCCTGCAAGCCCTAGGACACTTCGAGAAAGCCGAGGCCGAATACCACGCTGTGCTCGACGCCCACCGCCGCATCCTCGGCGACAACCACCCCCACACTCTCACCATCCGCAGCAACCTCGCTTCACTCCTGCAAGCCCTAGGACACTTCGAGAAAGCCGAGGCCGAACACCGCGCTGTGCTCGACATCCGCCGCCGCATCCTCGGCGACAACCACCCCGACACGCTCGCCATCCGGGGAAGCCTGGCCTCAGTCCTGCAGGCCCTGGGGCATCTCGAGAAAGCCGAGGCCGAATACCACGCTGTGCTCGACGCCTACCGCCGCATCCTCGGCGACAACCACCCCGACACGCTCGCCATCCGGGGAAGCCTGGCCTCAGTCCTGCAGGCCCTGGGGCATCTCGAGAAAGCCGAGGCCGAACACCGCGCTGTGCTCGACGCCTACCGCCGCATCCTCGGCGACAACCACCCCCACACCCTGATCAGCCGCAACAACCTCGCTTCACTCCTGCAGGATCAAGGACGCTTGGTAGAGGCCGCGGCCGAACACTGCGACGTTCTCGCCATCCGCCGCCGCGTCCTCGGCGACAACCACCCCCACACCCTGATCAGCTTGGAAAATGTCGCTTCAGTCCTGCAGGCCCTGAGGCTCTCAGTCGAAGAACTCCGCGGCGACGACAGTGACCGCAACGCTCCAGAGTGCCGCGGTTGAGCACCATCCTCCGCGGAGAGGCATCCCCGACGGTGAGGTATCTCAGAATCTCTGTCTGGAATGTGGGTCCACGTTCGGGCTGAGCGTGCGCTGACACGAGTGCTCACAACCGGCTTGAACCAGGATGGACGATTCTGGTGCCCCGTCCCTCAGGAAAGCCATCGTCACCCCGGTTCAACCCGCAGTCCGGGGTCCTCGGCTGCTTTGCCACGACTCCGCCTCAGTACGGGTCCGCCCGCCTCACACCCGGGGGTGTGGGGCGGGCGCCGTCATGCCGAAATATGGGGATCCTCCCACCAAACCAGTACCTGGATGTTCATATCGGGCAATCTTGGTTAGGGATAGTGCGCATATCCGCTGGGCTTGACGCCCCCGTCCGGGGTACCGGGCGGTCGACTCCTGCCGCAACCGTGAGGAGTTGCCCATGATGCCAACGCGCACCCGCCAGTGGCTGTCCAACCGGATGAGTTCCCACCTCGAGTGGCCTGCCTCCCGCGTTGCCGACCTTAAAGGAGACACCACGGTCAGCGTCGTCTTGCCCGCTAAAGACGAACAGGAGACGGTGGGAACGATCGTCACCACCATCCGGGAATCCCTCGTGGAACAGATTCCGGTCGTCGACGAGATCGTCGTGATCGACTCGCGGTCAACCGACGAGACCGCGAAGGTGGCGGCGCGCGCAGGGGCCACGGTCTACGCCCAGGACGACATCCTGTCCGACCTGCCCGGACTGTGGGGCAAAGGCGAAGCACTATGGAAGTCGCTGGCTGTCACCAACGGGGACATTGTGGTCTTCGTCGACTCTGACATCCGCAACTTCGGGACGCATTTCGTCACCGGCCTGGTTGGCCCGCTGCTCGCCGACCCGTCCCTGGCCTACGTCAAAGGCTGCTACAGTCGCCCGCTCCGCCAAGCCAACTCGTACAGTCCCTTCGACGGGGGACGGGTCACGGAACTGCTGGCCCGTCCACTGCTCAACATGTGCTGGCCGGAACTGTCCGGATTCATCCAGCCTTTGGCCGGAGAGTACGCCGGGCGGCGCGACGTCCTCGAGTCAGTCCCGTTCGTCTGCGGCTACGGCGTCGAGTTCGCGCTGCTTGTGGACTTGGCTGAGCTGGTGGGGGTCGACCGGATGGCCCAAACCGACCTGGGCAGCCGGGAGCACTCCCACCAGTCCACCGCAGCCCTGGGCCGTATGGCGGGGCAGATCCTCGACACCGCGTGGTCGCGAATGCACCGGCAGGGCATCGTCGTGCCCAAGCATCCGTTTTCGCGGGGAATCACCCAGTTCGTGCAGACCGATTCCGGCTACGAGTCACTGGACTGGGACGTCCAAGTCAGTGAGCGCCCGCCGATGCGCCACGTGCTGGAGGAACGCGGGGTGCCCCGCCCGCGGCAGCCGTGAGCAGTTCCGCTCACCGGAACCAGTCGCTGCCCTGGGTGAAACGGCGCACCAGGTAGTCCCGCAGGGACACCACCACGAGCCTGCGCTCGTCGGTTTCGTGGTCCCAGGAGATGATGCCCGGCCCATAGCCCGTATGGACATAGGCGAACTGGGGCCCCATGTCGCTGTCCCCGAAGAACATCAGGTTGTCGAACGGCGCATACAGCTCCCGGTAGTCCGGTTCGGAACGCATGGCGAGGTTGTCTTCGATGATGCGTTCGGCTGACCACACCACGGCGTCGCCGTACTCGTTCCACACCCCGTTGGTCTCCCGCAGCAGCTCCACCAGTTCCCAAGGAACAGGCATGCCGAGTGCCTCCTCGATCCGCCAGAACAGCGCTTCCTTGGCCGGTTCGAGGAACTCCACCTCGGGGTACAGCTCACCGATCAGTAAACGCCACACGAGTGCATCATCACAGTTGTGCCCCGGTCAGCGGAAATCGGCGGGCGGATTCCCGGGGAGATCCCCGGAAACACGCCAGTTCACCCCGGGCGTAGCAGGCAGGGCTGCTATCCGTGGTGCCCGGAGCGGGGAAGGAGGTCATGTCAGCACGGGTTCGGCCACGCTGTCCACCGGCGGCCGCTCCGTGATAGCGGTCTCGCGCGGATACGGCACATAGGAGCCGTCCGCTGCTTCGTCGCGCACATACTGCACGAGCGTGGTGGCAACCTCGCCGGTCTCCACCACCCGCCCCGAACGCAGCAAGCGGCTGCGCGCGGTGTGGTGGATCTGCGCGGCCATCACCCCCAGGTCCGGGGTGCTCTGGTGGGTGTGCTCCCGCACCCCCAGGTCCACTTGGGCGAGCGCGTCCAGCCCTGCGGTTTCCAGCAGGTCGATGAGCAGCCCTAGCTCCACCCCGTAGTGGGAGACGAACGGGAGGCGGCGCAGCACGTCAGCCCGCCCGGCATACTCTCCCGCCAGCGGTTGGACGAACCCGGCGAGCTGCGGCCAGTACTGGTTGAGCAGCGGGCGGGCCACGAGCTCCGTGACCCGTCCCCCGTCGTAGGCGCTGCCTGGCGCGCCGGTGAGCGGCCGGTCATAGCAGGCTTTGACGTAGACCACGTCCGGGTCGGTGAGGAGCGGGCCGAGCAGCCCAGTCACGTAGTCGGGGGTGAAGCTCACCAGGTCAGCGTCGATAAAGACGAGAAGGTCCCCGTTCACCACGAACAGCGACTTCCACAGCGCCTCCCCTTTCCCTTCCCCGGGGGCCAGGTCGGGGCGGATCTCGTCTTGGTGGTAGACGGTAGCCCCTGCCTGGGCTGCGACCTCAGCGGTGTTGTCGGTGCTCCGCGAGTCGATCACCACGATCTCGTCCACGAGGGGGGTCTGCTCGCACAGGGCGGTGCGGATGCTGGACACGATCGTGCCGACCGTTGCGCTCTCGTTGCGTGCCGGGAGGACCACACTGATCCGCTGGCCTTGCTTGTTGCCGGCAAGGACGTCAGCGTCCCAATCCCGCATATGGCTGGTACGCCGCTCGAACCATGCCTCTACCTCTGGCAGCACGGTGCCTCCCCTGAGTCCACTCGGTTGATGCGACGTCCCCAGAATCCCGGCGGCTTCCTCGCGCCTGATGGTTCGGAGCCTGCGGCGGTACGGCCGCCGCCCAGGGCGGGACGACGCGCTGGTGCTCTACGAGTCACCGTGCCACGCGGTGCTGTTCCCCACGCAGGTGGGGTCGGTAGTCCTGGGCGCACGTCCCGGCACGACCGGGCACGGCCGTCCGCGGGTCTGCCGTCCGGATGTCCGGGGCAGGCCGGACGCCGGGTGGTCCAAGGAGCGCTCCGGGATACCTCGGTACAGGCGGGGCCGAAGACAGCAGGACGCCGGAGACGCTGGATACCGTGATGCGCGCGGTGCGGGCCGTGCCTCAGCCTGCCGCAGGCACCGGCTGGGACACGGCCCACACCGCCAACGTCTCCCGGCTCTGGTGCTCACCAGTGCTCTGCCCACTGCACCGGGCTGCGGGGTCCACCCGCCGGGCCCGCCCGCACGACCTGCCACAGCGGGTTACTGGTGTCCTTCCTCCTGGGACGACGGCGCATACAACGCTTCGATCTCCTCAGCGAACGCTCGCAGCACCGCGTCCCGGCGCAGCCGCCCGGAAGGCAGCAGCAGCCCGCTCGCCGGGGTGAACTCTTCCGGAAGCACATGGAAGGCGCGGATCGTCAACTCCGGCGGCATGCCCTGGTTGATCTCCTCCACCACCCGGCGGATCTCCTCTCCCACCTCCGGGGTCAAGGCGACCTGCTCCAACGGGGTGGTCAACGGCATGTTGTTCACCAGCCGCCAGTACTCCAGCTGGTCCCGTTTCAACGTGATCAGCGCGGTCGCATAAGGGCGGCCTTCGCCTAGCACGATCGCCTGGCTGATCAGCGGATGCTCCAACAGGCGCGCCTCCAGGACCGCGTAATCGGCGGCCACGACCTTGCCGACCGCGGGCGGCTCCTCCACCACGCTGCGGGAGGGAGTGTCTCCCTTCCGGCCCCACAGGGTCAGCCATCCCCGGTCGTCCAACTCCCCGCGCCAGCCCGTGGCCAGCCAGCCGTCTTGCGCTGCCTGGCCGCCGTCGTAGATCGCGTTGTGGTATCCGGTGAACACTCCTGGGCCGCGGACCAGGATCTCGTTGTCCTCAGCGATCTTCAGTTCCGTGCCCTCCAGCGGGGGGCCCACGGTGCCGGGACGGCATTCTCCCGGGACGGTCAGGGTGGCGAGCCCTCCGGCCTCCACCAGGCCGAAGCCTTCCAGCACAGAGATCCCCAGGCCCGAGTAGTAGTAGGCCACCTGTTCTTCCATCCCGCCCTGCGGGCAGACCACGGCGCGCAGTCGGCCGCCGAAAGCGTCCCGGACTCGGGCGAACGCCCAGTCGTATAGGGCCCGCGACACCCGCTGCCAGGGGCGCCGTTTCTTCCGGCCCAGGTCGACGGCCAACCGGGTAGCGGCTTCGAACCCTTGGGCGCCGTCCCAGCCGCCTTGCTGCTGGGCCCGCGAGCGTTCCACTTCGTAGACGCGGGTCAGGAATTCAGCGTCTGCCACGAGCAGGGTCGGCGCGAACGCCCGGACCTGGTGGGCGAAGACCTCGCCGGGTCGGGGGAAAGCGATCCGCACCCCGGCCAACGTCCCTGCCACGACTGCCAGGCAGGTGGCGAATCCTTGGAGTTGCGGGCCGAGCAGCGCTACAGCATCGGCGGGCCGCAGCTCCCGCAGCACCGGGGAGAGCCGTTCCATGAGGGCCGTGGCCGCGCCCAGCAGGTTGCGGTGGGACAGCACCGCGCCCCGCACCCGCCGCCGCGTGGTCGGCGTGTAGTAGATCAGTGCCGGGTCTTGAGCGTTGCCTTCTTCGACGCGGAACCGCACTGCGGTGCCGTCCATGTAGGCGCCAGGCTTGGCGATCGCGTCCAGCCCGCCCTCGTCCAACGCCCACACCCGTCCCAGGTCCACAATCTCGTGCTGCAGCGACGCCGCCACTCGCGCCTGCCGCTGGTTGCGCAGGACTGCGACCGCGGGACGGCTGTCCCGCAGCGCCCACTGCAGCAGCCCTGGCGAGCACCGGGACGGTACCCACGCCACCACTCCGCCTGCGGCCCACACCGCAAAAGTCAGCAGTGTCCGCTCGTAGCCGTCGGGGGCCGCAACAAGTACCCGGTCGCCACGTACGACGCCCGCGGCGATGAGTCCTTTCGCCAGTTTGGTGACCGAGGTCAGGAACTCGGTGGCGCCCACGTCTCGCCACCCATCCGCGTCAGGACATTGCAGGACCGCGTTGTCGCCGTCACGCTCGGCGCACAGGTACACCAACTCGCCCAGCACGTTCACGCGTGGCAGCGGTGAATCTGAGGTCCGTGACTGGCGCATGACCTTCCCACTCCCTCACAGCAAGGCCGGAGGACCTCCCCCCGTTGTCCCCGGTCATCCGAACGTGCCCTACTGTGCACTGAATCGTTACTTTCCGGCAAGCTCACGGTCTGTCAACAGCTCGCAGGGGTGGGCCGCGGCCGCAGCGAAGCGGGGCGCGCCGGTATTCGACCCGCATCCCCCGCACTACCGGGGAGTAATCAGAAGAAAACACAAGGTAAAAGTCGGACCACTCCGCTGCCTGCCTCGCGCGGAGCCGAAGCGCGGGCAGCATCCGCCCCCGAAACACCGGAAGGGCCGGCACTGCACTACAGTGCCGGCCCTGAGCCACCACCGTGGAAAGCCCGCGCCATTCTCCTGGTCAAACAGCAAACACGGGTGGGGCCGGGCCGCTACCCGCCCAGTTTCAGTGTTTTTGGTCACAATTGGCGCGGCGGTAAGGGTGTTCGCGGCCGCCACAGAATGCCTCCGGCACGGGAACGGGCAGCAGGAAAGCTGCGGGGTGGTGCCGGGATGCCGCCCCCTCGGAGCCAGGGCCGGGCCCTAACCGCGGGCGTGCAGCCGCCCGCGGGCAGCCTCCCCTATTGGACCCGGCCGCACAGACTCGCGGGGCGCTCGCAGCACAACGCCCGGCACAGAACCACTTCCAGGATGCGGGGAAGAAGAAAACGCCCGCTCAGGCTACGGCGCGCCGTTCCAGCGCGGCGCTGAGCGCGAAAATCCCCAGGGCCAGCGCTCCCGTCACAGCCATCACCCAGACCATGCTCGCCAGGGACGCCTCGCCCCCGGCAGCGATTCCCGCCACCGCGGCCAGGATGCCGCCGAACACGAACCGGGCCGACCCCGCGAGAGCCGACGCGGTCCCCGCCACAGACGGCGGCTGCGACGACAGAGCCAGCGTGGTCGCGTTGGGGAACACCAGGCCCATACCGGCCATCATGACGGCCAGCGCCGCCGAGATCGTGACCAGCCCGGCTGTCCCCGTCACCTCCATGACCACCATGGCGGCCACTGCGCCCAGCCCTAGGACGAGTCCGCCCATGAGCCGTCGGACCATACTCACCCGGCCGATGAGCAGGCTGTTCACCTGGGTTCCTGTCACCATTCCCACCGCGTTGACCGAGAACAGCATGCCGAACATCTGCGGTGACGCGCCCAGCTCGTTCTGTGCCACGAACGAGAAGCAGGAGATGTAGGTGAACATCATCCCGAAGTTGAGGCCGAGCGCCAGCATGGGTCCGACGAACCTCGGATCCCGCAGTAGGCGCCCCACGGTGGCCAGCAGCGGCCGTATCCGCATGGGCTGGCGGTCGTGTCGCGGCAGGGTTTCGGGGAGGAAGAACAGCACGGCGAGGAACCCCACCCCGTTCATCAGGGCGAGGAGGGCGAAACTCAACGGCCACGGACCGACCAGCAGCAGCTGTCCGCCCAGCAGGGGGCCCAGGATCGGCGCCATCCCCGAGACGAGCATCAGCCGGGAGAAGAACCGGGCTGCTTCGTCTCCTTCGTACAAGTCGCGCACGACCGCGTGGGAGACGACGGCGCCCGCCGCTCCGGCCAATCCTTGCACAAACCGGATGGCGATGAACATCTCCACTGAGGTGACGAACATGCACAGCAGTGACGTCACCATGAACAGCGCGGTGCCGACGAGGAGCGGGGTGCGCCGTCCCCACGCGTCACTCATCGGTCCCACGGCGAGCTGTCCCAGGGCGAGGCCCAGCATGGACGAGGTCAAGGTCAACTGGACGCGGGCCTCGGTGGTGGCCAGGTCCTCGGCGATGGCCGGGAACGCGGGAAGGTACAGGTCGGTGGCGAGCGGACCGGCGGAGACCAGGACGCCCAGCACGACGGCGAGGAAGGCGGTGGACCGCCGTCTCGGTACGGGCGCGCTCGGCTCGGAGTCACTCTCCGGGCAGGGCGGAGGGTTTTCTTGGGAATTTCGGGATGGGGTTACTGGGGGGCAGGCTTCGCTGCGAGTCACTACACTCCTTCAGCGCGCAACAGTCCCACGGCAAGGGACACGGAGGGGTACCAACCGCTCTCAACACTCGACGGGGAGTAAAAAATCCACACCATCTCATCCGATGATGTGATCTTTATTACTCGAGGTGGTCTCCCCGTGGCATGCCCGCCCTGGACCGGCCTGCGGACCTGGGCTTCCGGTCACTGCTGGCGATCCAGGACGTCGGCTGCCCGGGCTTGCCGCAGCCCGGGCGCTCCCCCGACAAGCGGCCCCGCGGTGGACCGGACGGTGCGCTCAGCAGCAGTCGCAATCACAGCAGTTGCAGTCGCAGTCACACGACGTGCACCACGCGTCACGAGGCTCGCCCGTCCACGGCCCCGGGTAGGGGTCGCGGCAGCATATCTGGCCGGTACAGGTCATGAACAGCGCGACCGCGCAGCCCTCGAACCCGCCGCGACGTCGCGGCGGGTTACTGGCCTTGGGCGTAGTGCAGCACCAGGAGCCCTGGTCAGGAACCTTGCGGGACCGCGGGGACGAACGGTCAGCATGGTCACCGCCCGGATGGTCCACCGGCTGCGGGCCCCCAGGGTCCCGGTGGTGTCCCCCGCCGTAACCTGCTTGAGCAAAAACGCGTCGCACCGCACGCTCCAGCTCGTGCACGAGCAGAGCGTGGACGAGGCGGTCGTCGGTGAACTCGGCGTCGGCGAGAGCAAGCCGCACGCCCAGGACAGCATCGTCGCACAGCTCCCGTACCCGGGCGAGGTCCGTTTCGGTGGCGACGATCGGATTCCAGGTGCCGGAAGCACGGTCGGCTTCCAGGTCCTCCACCGCGTCCAACAGGTGGGCGATCCGGCCGAACAGCCGTCCTGCTTCACGCAGCGGAGCCTCATTGCCGGGCCGCCCGGCCAGGTGCGCGGTGGAGGCGAACACGTCCCCGGTCGCCTCCTCGGTGGGTGCGGTCACCTCCAGAAGGTCGCTTCCCGGCCCGACGCGCTCCTCTACCTCGCGCTGCCGGTCCAGCACGGTCAGCAGGAGCCCGCTGTCGAATCCCAGCCGCCGTCCAGTGTCGTGGGCGTCAGCCGCCCAGTGCCGGGACAGCCTGCTGGCTGCGCCGCGCACCAGCGCTTTCCCGTACACGCCGTCTCTGTCAGCGACGTGGTCCGCCACGGTGGTTGCGGCGAGGAGCAGGGAAACCGACGCTGCCAGGCGTGCTCCCGCGCCGACAGCAACCGGAGCGCGGCGCATGCCCCGCAGCGGGCACGGTCCGGCCAGGCGCGTCTGCCGGCCCGTGTCGGTCTGAGCGGCAACCAGGGCAGAGACCACCAGTCCGTCGTAGTTGGTGGCGAGCCGCGCTGCCTGGCCGTAGTCGTCACGCAGCGCTAGGCACAGTCCGCACAGGTGGGACAGCCACTGGGTGGCCAGATCGTGCGGCAGGGAATGCCGGCATGGTCTCAGGATTCCGAACACGTGCACCGTCGCTTTCGACCTGTCGAAAGTGGTTCGTCCTTACTGATTCGGTTCGGTGGTTTCTGGTTCCGGGCAGGTAAGGAACAATCCCCGCTACCTTTATGTCGTAGATCAGCAGGAGTTCCGAGGTGCGGCCCCTCCGGCGCGGTGAACCAGGTGGAGGCCCGGTAAGCCCGGCGGGTATCCTCCACGCGGCGCCGTGCGCGTATGCCGTTGCACCGCACCGACGGCACGGAGGGAGGGACGGCGTTTCACACGTCCGCATCTGACCGAGGGGAACGCCACCGATGACCTTGTGGACCGCGCGAGCTGCACACCGGGCCTGGCTGGACGCCGAGGCGCGCCGCCTGGTGGACTTTGCCGCTGCTGCCGACCACCCCGAGCACGGTTTCGCCTGGCTTGACGGGAGCGGCGCACCGCTCCCCGAGCAGGGAGTGCACACCTGGATCACCTGCCGAGTCACCCACGTGGCCGCACTCGCCCACCTGGAAGGGATTCCCGGGGCGAGCGCACTCGCCGACCACGGGCTGCGGGCCCTGGCGGGGCCGCTGCGCGACCCGGAGCACGACGGCTGGTTCACCGCCCTGGACTCCCGCGGCACGGTCGCCGACTCGCGCAAAGAGGCCTACCAGCACGCGTTCGTGCTCCTCGCAGCGGCAAGCGCTACCGTGGCCGGACGGCCCGGCGCGCGGGAACTCCTCGACGCCGCCGCGGCAGTGATCGAACAGCGGTTCTGGGAGGAAGAGACAGGCCGCTGCCGGGAGAGCTGGGATGCCGCGTGGCACGCCGACGAGCCCTACCGGGGCGCTAACAGCAACATGCACCTGGTAGAAGCGTTCCTCGCGGCGTTCGACGCCACCGGGGACCGGGTGTGGGCGGAGCGTGCGCTGCGGATCGCCCACTTCTTCGTCCACGAGGTGGCCGCGCCCCGCGACTGGCGGCTCCCCGAGCATTTCACCCCCGACTGGCAGGTCGTGGCCGACTACAACACCGACGACCGCGCCCACCCGTTCCGCCCCTACGGGGTCACCGTCGGCCACGTCCTGGAATGGGCCCGGCTCCTGGTGCACGTGGAGGCGGCGCTGCCTGACCCGCCGTCGTGGCTGCTCGCCGACGCGGAGGCGATGTTCGCCGCCGCCGTGGCACGCGGCTGGTCGGTGGACGGAACGGAAGGCTTCGTCTACACCCTCGACTACGACGACACTCCGGTGGTGCGCTCCCGGATGCACTGGGTGGTGGCCGAGGCGATCTCCGCTGCGGCGGTACTGGGGCAGCGTACTGGCGACGAGCGCTACGAGCACTGGTACCGGACGTGGTGGGACCATGCCGCCACGTATTTCGTGGACACCGTGCAGGGCAGTTGGCACCACGAGCTCGACCCGACGCTCGCTCCCCCGCCCGGCGGCACGTGGAGCGGCAAACCTGACGTTTACCACGCCTACCAGGCGACCCGGCTGCCGCTGCTGCCGCTGGCGCCCAGCCTGGCGGGGGCGCTCGCCACGGTGGGCTGACCGCCAGGGGAAGAGCCGCGCGCCCGGCCGGGGCAGGCCGGGAATGGTACGAGGTGGGCGGACCGCACCTGCCCGGGTCTGTGGTCCGCCGCCCGGGCAGGGCAGCGGGCTCGGCCCGCGTCCGCACCCGGTCCGAGTCCGCTTCCTTGTCCCGGGCTTTCTGTGCTTCTCCGCGGCCCTCAGGTGGGAGAGAATGAGGGCGGTCCGGCCTGTCCGGGCCTGGAGTGGACGATTCTGAGCCGGAGAAGGGCCCGAGCATGTCACGCGCGCCGCAGGAAGACCCCCGTCAGGACACGCCCGCGATCAGCGCTCCGACCCGGTCGGCCGCGGGTATCCCGGCGGTCATCAACAGCCTGCGGGTGGTCAGCCGCCAGTCCGGTGCCGCGCGCGGCCTGGCAACCTTGCGTGACGTCAACCAGAAGACAGGCTTCGACTGCCCGGGATGCGCCTGGCCGGAGGGGAAGCGCCGCCACCTCGCGGAGTTCTGCGAAAACGGCGCCAAAGCGGTGGCGGAAGAAGCGACACGCCGCGCAGTGACCCCCGAGTTCTTCGCCCGCTACTCGGTGGCGGAACTGGCCACCCGCTCCGGCTACTGGCTGGGCCAGCAGGGACGGCTCACCCACCCGGTCTTCCTGGACAAGGGCGCCACCCACTACGTGCCGGTGTCCTGGGAGCGCGCTTTCTCCCTGATCGCTGAGGAGCTAGCCGCACTGGACTCCCCGGACGAGGCCGTGTTCTACACCTCGGGCCGGACCAGTAACGAAGCAGCGTTCCTCTACCAGCTTTTCGCCCGCAAGTTCGGCACCAACAACCTGCCGGACTGTTCCAACATGTGCCACGAGTCCTCCGGGGTGGCGCTCACCGAGACGCTCGGCGTCGGCAAAGGCAGCGTGCTGCTGGAGGACCTCTACCAGGCGGATCTGATCATTGTGGCCGGGCAGAACCCGGGCACCAACCACCCGCGGATGCTCAGCGCCTTGGAGAAGGCCAAACGCGGCGGCACCCGCATCATCACGGTCAACCCCCTGCCCGAAGTGGGGCTGATGCGGTTCAAGAACCCGCAGAAGGCGCGCGGCATTGTCGGGGGCGGCACCCGGCTCACCGACCTGTTCCTGCAGATCCGCCTGGGCGGGGACTTGGCGCTCTTCCGCGCCTGGAACCGGATGCTTGTCGAAGCGGACCGGGACAACTCCGGCTCAGTGCTGGATCGGGAGTTCATTGCCGAGCACACCCACGGCTTCGACGCTTTTGTCGACGAACTGTGCGCCGACAGCGACGAGAAGTTCTGGGCCGACGTCGACACCGCCACGGGCCTGCCGCGGGAGCAGATCACCGAAGCACTGGAGATGATCCAGGCCAGCAAGCGGATCGTCGTGTGCTGGGCGATGGGGCTGACCCAGCACAAGCATTCGGTGCCCACGATCCGCGAGGTCGTCAACTTCCTGCTGCTGCGCGGCAACGTGGGCCGCCCCGGAGCAGGCGTGTGCCCGGTCCGCGGGCACAGCAACGTGCAAGGCGACCGCACTGTCGGCATCGTGGAGAAGCCGAAAGAGGAGTTTCTCGACGCGCTCGGCGCAGAATTCGGGTTCGAGCCGCCGCGCCACCACGGCTATGACACGGTGCGAGCAATTCGTGCCATGCGGGACGGCAAGGTGGGGGTGTTCTTCGCGATGGGCGGCAACTTCGTGTCCGCCTCCCCCGACACGCTTGTCACCGAGGACGCGATGCGGCGGTGCCGGCTGACCGTGCACGTGTCCACCAAGCTTAACCGTTCCCACGTGGTCACCGGGGCTCGGGCGCTCATCCTCCCCGCCCTAGCCCGCACCGACCGCGACCTGTCGGGCGGCAAGGAGCAGTTTGTCACGGTGGAAAACTCGATGGGGATGGTGCACTCGTCCCGCGGGTCGGTGCGGCCGCTCTCTGACCAGATGCGGTCGGAAGTGTCGATCGTGGCGGGCCTGGCCCGGCGGGTGTTCGGCCCGGACGACCCGGTGCCGTGGGAGGACTTCGCCCGCGACTACGACCTGATCCGCGACCGGATCGAGCGGGTCATCCCCGGTTTTGCGAACTACAACGAGCGGGCGCGCCGCCCCGGCGGGTTCCTGCTGCCGCATGCGCCGCGCGACAGCCGCCGCTTCCCCACCGCCACGGGGAAAGCCAACTTCACGGTCAACCGGATGACTCCGCTGACTGTGCCGGAAGGACGTCTGCTGCTGCAGACCCTGCGCTCGCACGACCAGTACAACACGACGGTCTACGGGCTCGACGACCGATACCGGGGGGTACGCGGCGGCCGACGGGTGGTCCTCGTCAACCCGGAGGATGCGCAGCGGCTCGGCCTGGCTGACGGCTCGTACACCGACATTGTCAGCGAATGGCCGGACGGTGTGGAGCGGCGGGCCGCCCACTACCTGGTCGTGTACTATCCGACGGCTCCGGGCTGTGCCGCCGCCTACTATCCGGAGACCAACGTGCTTGTGCCGTTGGACTCGACCGCGGAAGGGTCGAACACGCCCACGTCGAAGTCGATCGTGGTGCGGTTCGAACCGGACAGCGGTCCGGTGGAGACTGGTTGAGCGCTTCCGCGTCCAGGTTTTCTCCCTGCTCTCCGGTTGGGAAAGCGGTCCCTGGGTAACCGCGAAAGCAGACGCCGGACAACGCCACGGTTGGCCGGTCCCGGCCACGATGCGTCTTTGCGGCGCTTCTGGTGCATCACACCTAGAGAGGCGCCAACGGGGCGTCACACCCAGCAGGAAGGACAATGATGTCCACGACCGCTTCGCAGCCCGTTCGGCTCAACGCCCTGGAAATCGGCATCATCGCGCTCGTCAGCGACTCCCACGCCCTTGCCCGGTGCGGTCGCCCTATGGCTCTGTCTGTGGCCGGGCACGATCACCACATCGTGTCCGTGCAGCCTGTGGACGCGCCCTTGTGGACGCCGCTGATCAGCCGGGACGCGGCGCTGGCTGCACTTCCGGGGCGTGATGCCTCCGCAGACGAGGTGTTGGCCGCCGTGGCGGCATTGGCTAGGCGAATCGCCCCGCCCGGGCATCTGGTGGATGTGGGGGCGCGCGGGGTGTTTGTGGACGCCGCCGCCAAGACGCGCATCCCCGCACCCGTGGTCATCACGCCGCAGGAAGAGTGGGGTGCGGTCCGCGCCGTCGTGTCCCGCTGGGCCGCGTGAGCGGTCTGCGTCGACGGCCTCGCCAAACATTCACGGTGAAGATGCCCTGAACTGGGAAGTTCCCCTGGCAGCGGCGTGCTCGGCGACCAGCGTCAGCGAGGTGAGGCATGGACAGCGACAGCACTTTCCAGGGAACCTCCTACGATCCGGTTCCCGGTGGGAGCATGGCCTCTGCCACGGTTGACGTGCACGGCACTGTGGTGGCGTGGAGCTTGGGGGCCCAGTGGCTGTTTGGCTACCTCCCTTCAGAGGCGGTGGGTCGTCCGATCACCGAAGTGTTCGGGCTCGGCGGTCCCGCACCGATCGACTTCGCGTCGTATCCCGCGGCGTGGGTCGGCGAGGTGAACGCGCATGCCCGGGACGGTACTCCGCTGCCGTTGCAGTTGTATGCGCACCCGCTGCACGGCCCGCAAGGGATTGTCCACTGGTATCTGACCATCTTGGACCGGTCTGCGTCTCAGGAGAACCAGCCGCCGGTGGAGGACCCGGATCTGGCACACCTGCGCGAGTGGACGCTGGCCCAATCGCCGCTGCCAGTGGCGATCTTCAACCACAAGGGGCAGCTCGCCGAGATGAACGATTCGATGGCCCGCCTCTCCGGGATTCCCGTGCAAGAAGCCTTGGGGAAGCGGCTACGGGAGCTCACCCCGCTGCCGATCTTCACCGAATTCGACGACCTTGTGGCACGGACCCTGCGGGAAGGGAAGCTGATCCGCCACGAGGTGCGCAGCCAGTTGCGCGAGGACTCCCCGGAACGTGCCTGGACGCTGTTCTTTGCGCCGCTGAAGGACCCTGCCGGGCACAACCGGGGCGCCGCCTGCACGGTGTTCGACACCTCTGAGCAGTACTGGGCGCGCCGCCGCTTGGCCGTGCTGAACGACGCCAGCATGCGGATCGGCACCACGTTGGATATGACCCGTACCGCAGAAGAGACCGCGGAGGTGCTGGTCCCCCAGTTCGCCGACTCGGCTTTCGTGCTGCTGCTGGAGTCGGTCTTCAAGGGCGCGGAACCGACGTTCGCTCCGCTCCACGACCCGGTTTCCCTGCGGTGCCTGGTCCGCCGCTCCACTTTGCGGGAACCCCTCCATATCGAGGGGATCCCTGAACCGGGCAAGGTGGCGCGCTTCCCGTTGAACTCGCCGCTGGGCCGGTGCCTGTCGGAGCAGCGCTCGGTACGGTTCCGGGTGGACTCCGCGGAGCTCGAGGAATGGCTGGAACGGTACCCCGCCTACCGGGAGATCATCCAGGCGGCCGGGGTGCGGTCGTTCATGATGCTGCCGCTGCTGGTTGGTGGCCGCCCGTTCGGTCTCATCCTGCTCACCCGGCGCCACGGCTTGGCGCCGTTCAGCAAGGACGACCTGCTGTTGGCGCAGGACATTGCCACCCGGGCCGCGGCGCGGATCGACAACGCCCGCCGCTATTCGCGGGAGCGCAGCGCTGCGCTGACTCTCCAGCGGAGCCTGCTGCCGCAGCGGCTGCCGCACAATTCCGCGGTGGAGGTCGCCACCCGCTACATGCCTGCCGGTTTCCGGTTCGGGGTGGGCGGCGACTGGTATGACGTGATCTCGCTGTCGGGGGCGCGGGTGGCGCTCGTGGTGGGGGACGTCACCGGGCACGGGCTGCACGCTTCCGCCACCATGGGGCAGTTGCGCACGGCGGTGCGCGCCCTCTCGGATGTGGACTTGGTGCCGGAAGAGCTCCTCACCTACCTGGACGATCTGGTGATCCGACTCAACACGGAGGAGGCGACCTACTCTTCCGCCGAGGAAAGCCCTCGGCCGGACACCATGCCCGAGATCGGCGCGACCTGCCTGTATGCGATCTACGATCCGGTGTCGCGACGCTGCTCTATGGCGCGGGCCGGGCATCCTCCGCCTGCCGTGGTCCACCCGGACGGGTCGGTCGAGTTCGTGGCCATGCCCGCGGGGCCTCCGCTGGGGGTGGGCGGGGTGCCGTTCGAGTCGGTGGAATTCGAGGTGTCACCCAGCAGTCTGCTGGTGCTCTACACCGACGGCCTGGTGGAGTCGCGGACCACGGGCATGGACCAGGGGTTGGAGCAGTTGCGCGCGGTCTTGTCGCAGTCTTCCTCGTCGCTGGAGGGAGTCTGCGATTCGGTGGTGCGCACCCTGCTGCCGGCTGGTGCGATCGACGATGCAGCGCTGCTGGTGGCCCGCACCCGCGCCTTGGATTCCCGCAAGGTGGCCACGTGGGACCTGCCTGCGGACCCCGCAGTGGTGGGGGAGGTCCGCGCGTGGACGACACGGCAGTTGGCCGCGTGGGGGTTGGAGGAGTTGGCGTTCACCACCGAACTGGTGGTCAGCGAACTGGTGACCAACGCGATCCGCTATGCCAGCGCCCCCATCCAGTTGCGGCTGATCCAGGATGGGACGCTGATCTGCGAGGTCTCCGATGCCAGCAACACTGCGCCGCATCTGCGGCGGGCGCGGACCTTTGACGAGGGGGGACGCGGCCTGTTCCTGGTGGCGCAGCTCAGTCGCCGCTGGGGGACGCGACACCGCACCAACGGCAAGACGATCTGGGCGGAGCAGGCCCTGCCGTAAAGCGGTCCGAGCAGCTGAGCGGCTTCCGGTTCAGGCGAGGGCGCGCCGGGCAGCGTCCCGGAGGGTAGCGGCCATCGCGGCGACGGGCTCGGGCAGGCGCGGCCGGTAGACGAGGAAGATGGTGCGGGCCAGGTCGGTCCCGGAGAGCTGGTGGGCGTGCCACTGGTGTTCGGGGTGGGTCCGGAGGATGGTGGCGGGGACGAGGCCGATACCCACGCCGGCACGGATCAGCGCGAGGGTGACCTCGTAGTCGCGGGTCTCGTAGGCGACGGTCACTTCCACGCCGGCTTCGGCAGCCGCGGTCTCCAAGGCGATTCGGTTGTGGATGCCGGGTGCACCGCAGATCCACTCTTCATCGGCGAGGTCGGCCAGGGTGATCCGGGGCTTGTCGATGGCTGGGTGCCCGTCAGGCAGGACGAGCATCAGGGGGTCGGTTAGGAGGCGTTCCCGGCGGAGGCCGGTGGCGGACGGCAGCTCGGTCCCGGGATAGCAGTGGGTGATGAGCAGGTCGAGGTCGCCGGAGGTGACGAGCCCGTAGCCGTCAGGGGGTTCCACGTCGCTGAGGGCGAGCCGCACGTGGGGGTGGGCGCGGCGGAATTCCGCGAGGGCGCTCGGCAGGAGGGTGGTGCCTGCGCTGGCGAAGGCGCCCAGGCTGAGGGTGGACGGGTGCTGGCCGAGGGTGGCGCGCACGGCCCGTTCCGCTTCGCGGAGTTCCCCGAGGACGCGTTCCCCGTGGTCGAGCAGGACCCGCCCGGCCTCGGTGAGCCGCACCCCGTTGCGGCCGCGTTCGAGGAGTGCGCAGCCAAGTTCCCGTTCGAGTTTGGCGAGCTGTTGGGAGAGCGCGGGCGGGGTGAAGGACAGGCGTTCCGCGGCCGCGGTAATGGACCCCGCGCGTGCCACTTCCACGAGGACTCGCAGTCGGTTCGCGTCGAGCACCACACCCCCATGCGGCAAGAGATTCTTAATCTTCTTTAGAAAGAGTAACTTTAACTTAATTCCTCTGGTGGGCAGAGTGGAACCATGACGTCACGCATCACTGTGTCCCGTCAGGTCCCCACGACCTTCGACGTGCACCTCGCTGTCCAACGCACCGCTCCCTATCTGCGTCGCACCCCGCTCCTGCGCACTCGTCTGCGGGGCCGCCCCCTGCTGCTGAAGCTGGAGCATTTGCAGCTCACCGGTGCGTTTAAACTACGCGGCGCCTTGAATGCGCTACTCACCGGGGACAGGGGTGAACGGGTGGTTACCGCCTCGGGTGGCAACCACGGCCTCGGAGTGGCCACCGCCGCGCACCTGCTCGGCGGTACGGCCACCGTGTACGTACCCGAGACCGTTCCCGCGGTCAAGGAGCGGCGGTTGCGGGACGCCGGTGCCGACGTGGTTCGGGCCGGCACCGAGTACGCGGCAGCGGAAGCCGCAGCCCGCGCCTACGCGGACACCGAAGGGCTCCGCTACATCCACGCCTACAACGACCCGGACGTGGTCGCAGGCCAAGGCACGCTCGGCCACGAGATCGTCGCCGACGCACCCGACTGCGATGCAGTCGCCGTGGCCGTAGGCGGCGGCGGTCTCGCCGCAGGCGTGAGCCTGGGCATCGGCGACGAACGGCTCACCGTCGCGGTAGAGCCGCGCGGCTGCGCCAGCCTGCACGCCGCATTCGCCGCCGGCGAGCCCGTGGACACCCCGGTCGATTCAGTAGCGGCCTCGGCCTTGGGCGCCTCCCGGGTGGGCGACATCCCGTTCGCGGTACTGCGCGACCGCAACGTGACCTCCACCCTCGTCTCGGACCCCGAGATCCTTGCCGCCCGCGACCTGCTGTGGGAGGAATTCCGGATCGCGGTGGAGCCCGCCGCGGCTACTCCCATGGCTGCCTGGCTGGCCGGGCACGTCCCCGGCGAACTGCCGTGCGTGGTGATCTGCGGCGCCAACGCCGACTGGCGTCCCCTGGACTGACCGGTGACGCGGCCACCGGTCAGGGGATAGGCCGCGACCCCGGTGCCGCCCCGCGGGAGAACAAACGGCGCAGCGACAGCCTCCCCTGCTCCGGGGCATAGGCGCGCAGCAGCAGCCCCACCAGCGGGAAGAGCACGACCAGCCCAGCCAACGTCAACATCCGCGCCCCCGCGGCCGCCCGGCGCTGCCCGTGCAGCGCGTAGGTGCGGTCCCAGGTGCGCAGATAGCGGTAGAGGTCGCGGAGCGGCCCCCCGATGCGGCGGGCGGAGACCGGGGCGCGCAGCCGGTCGCTGTAGCGCACCGTACGTCCCAACCGGTGCAGGTGGATCGCCAAGTCCAGGTCTTCGAAAATGTCCGGCCCGGGACAGGCGTGGTCGCGGAGCTCCCGCCAGCATTCCTTGGTCACCGCCATGTTGGACCCCCACAGCATGGGGTGGCCGGAGAGCACCCGGTTGACCCGGTGGCACAGCAGCCGCTGGGCGGCCAGCCCGGTGCGGCGCAGCGGCGCATCGTAGAACCAGGACGGTCCGGTCGCGGCCGCCACGTCCGGATCAGCGAACGCTTCCGCGAGCCGCTGCGACCAGTCCGGTTCCACCACGGTGTCGGCGTCGATCCGCCCCAGAATGTCTCCGGTGGCTTCGTCGAATCCGCGATTGCGCGCTGGGATCAGCCCTTGGACGGTTTCACGGATGACCCGGACCCCGTACTCGCGGTACTTCTCGGCGATCTCCGCGGTGCGGTCAGTGGAGTTGTTGTCGACGACGAGGATCTCGTCCACCGGCACGATCTGGTTCACTAACGCATTCAGACAGCGTTCGATCACCGCCTCCTCGTTGTAGGCGGGCACGACCACCGAGATCTTCATCGTCTCCCCACCGTCCAGGCCTGGGTCAGTTGACTAAGACCGGCCGGCGGGACGGGCCGCGTCACCCAACCGGCTCCGCGTCCCACCGGCCGCTGCACCGCACTGCGCGGATCATCCTGTTGCTTCGACTGCCGGAGTGACCGCACCCGATTCTCCATCGGACGCATCCGCACACTAGTGAAACCGCGGGTGATGTCTCCATTCACCGCTAGCCCCACAGCATTCCGGACAGGCCCGCACCGAGGAAAGCCCGGGACGCGGGCGCGCCGGGCGGCGCGGCGGTCAGCAGCGGGGGACGAGCGCCGTGTAGCGGCCGCTCTCGTCCCGTTCGAGGTCGAGCAGTGCCACCACCGCAGAGCGGTCGATCGGGCCGTAGACGTGCCGGAACACCACCCCGTCTTCGAATCCGGGCGGTGCGGGGACGACCCGCTCGTCACGGACTTCCACCCCTTCGGCGAGTCCAGCCTCGTCGATGACGAGGGCGATCACCGGGCTGGGCGGATTGCGGAAGAAGGCGTTGGCGACCCGCAGTGTCATCTCTTCGTCGGCCACGCCGTGGATGAATCCATCCCGCTGCAGTGACGCGGGAGCATACGGGCGATCAGGGTTGGCCCGCCATCTCTCAATCGGTGCCACGTGGTAGATCACTGAACATTTCTACCGCGATTTTCGCCTTCTTCGTCACGTTCTTCCGCGGATCACGCGTTCTCCGACTTGAAATCCCAGGACAAGTTGAGTGAGAAGTTTGTCTCCCTAGAGGCAGGGTCGGGCTTCTGCTAGAAAATTGTCTATTTTCTGTTTGTTTGCAGCGGAGATTCCCCACCGCTTCTCCGCGGATGTTCCCAAAAACGCACGGGGCGCCCCGGCAGGCCAAGCGTGCTGCCGGGGCGCCCCGTGCGGGTGGCGAACGTCAACCGCTCTTATGAGGAGCGGGGCAGGAGTTCCGCCATCCACGCTTCGACGTCCGCGGAAGTGCGCGGCAGGGCCGCGGACAGGTTGCGGTTACCCTCCGGGGTGACGAGGATGTCGTCTTCGATGCGCACCCCGATCCCGCGCAGTTCCTCGGGCACGGTCAGGTCGTCGGGCTGGAAGTACAGGCCCGGCTCCACGGTGAGCACCATGCCGGGCTGCAGGATGCCGTCCACATAGGCTTCGGTGCGCGCCACCGCGCAGTCGTGCACGTCCAAGCCGAGCATGTGCCCAGTGCCGTGCAGGGTGTAGCGGCGCTGCAGGCCGAGTTCCAGCACGCGTTCCACGGGCCCTTCCAGCAGCCCCCATTCGATGAGCCCTTCGGCGAGGACCCGCTGCGCGGTGTCGTGGTAGGCGCGGAACGGACGGCCGGGACGCACTTCGGCGATACCCGCCTCTTGGGCGGCGTAGACCAGGTCGTAGACGCGGCGCTGCACGTCGGTGAACCGGCCGCTGACCGGAAGAGTCCGGGTGACGTCCGCGGTGTAGAGCGTGGTGGTCTCCACACCCGCGTCGAGCAGCAGCAGGTCACCGGGGCGCACCGGTCCGTCGTTGCGCACCCAGTGCAGCGTGGTGGCGTTCGGCCCGGACGCAGCGATCGTGCCGTAGCCGACATCGTTGCCTTCCACGCGGGCCCGCAGGAAGAAGGTGCCTTCAACGTAGCGTTCCGAGGTGGCCTGGGCCTGCGGCAGCGCCCGGACGACGTCTTCGAAGCCGCGGACCGTGGAGTCGACGGCCCGCTGGAGCTGGGCGATCTCCCAGTCGTCTTTGACGAGACGCGTGTCGTGCAGGAAGATCGCGAGCTCTTCGTCGCGCTTCTTGTCCTCTTCCGCGGTAGTGCCTTCCGAGGAGCGGCGCAGCGTGACCACCGCTTCCAGGGTCGAATCGTGGCCCCGCAGGATCCGGGTGGGTGCCTCAGGGGCTTCGCGCAGCACCTCAGGCAGGGTGCGCACGTCGCGGGTGGGCAGCCCGTAGAGGGTGGCTGCCTCAGCGAGGCTGTTGCGGCGGCCCACCCACAGCTCCCCGTAGGCGTCGAGCCAGAATTCGCCGTTCTCCCGGCTGGAGCGGGGCCGCAGGTAGAGCACGACGTCGTGACCGCCGTCCTCCCGCGGCTCGAACACCAGGCAGCCGTCCTCGGACTGGTCACCGGTCAGGTACACGTAGTCGCTGGCCGCCCGGAAGGGATAGTCGGTGTCATTGGACCGGGTCTTCAGGTTTCCGGCGGGGATCACTAGCCGTTCACCGGGGAACCGGGCGCTCACCGTGGCGCGCCGCTTCGCGGTGTAGGCGGCTTGTTCGATGGGCTCCAGGTCGCGCCGTTCGGTATCAGCCCAGCCGGTGCGCATCCAGGCGGCAAGCTCAGGGGAGACGTCTTTATAAGGACCGTTCTTGCGCCCCTTGAACTGCGGTTGCGCGTCCTTCTTCGCGCCGCGGTCCTGCTGGGTTCCGGGGTACTGCTGCTCGGTCACGGCTGCCCTCCTCATCGCGTGTCCCACCCGGTCCAACCCCGTGAAGGGTGGTTCTGTTTCCCATGCTAGGAGGAGGCAGTCGTGAAAGGCCTTTCCGGTCATCGGGACGCAACGGAACGGTGAAAGTTTCATCTCACCAGGCCGCCAGCGGGGTATGCCCCGAAGAGAGGCGCGGCAGCCTTAAGCCGTCGCGGGCCCTGGAACACGCCCCGCACGCTCGGGGATCGACCTCCCCTGTCCAGGTGAAGGCTGCCGAGCCTCCCCCATCTGCGGCCCGGGTGCGAACAATCTGACCGTCGAACGCGGCCGCGCCCCGCCCTGTCGGGTGTCCCGACTGCGGCTGCCCCCAGCGGCGAGGAACGCCTGTCACTCGACAGCGGGGAACGCCAGATACCTCCGCTCGGGATGCTGAGCATCCCGCACCGCCGCACCAGGAGCAGGGAGAGGAGCTGCTTCGACGCAGCGGGGTTCCGGGCGGCTGCAGCTGCTCTTACGGAACACCGGTCCGTGATTCATTCGCTGCTTCTCAATCTTTCAGGATCATTGAGATGATTTCAGCGGCGTGCGCTGCATTCACTATCGCTCTCCGCAATATCCCCAAAAGCGGCGATCGACTGCTGCACGTCTTTGGGCCGTTCCAAGCAGAGCGTTTCCACGCACACGATGGTGGGGCCGAGAAGTCGGAAGAACCCCAGAGTAGTGAACGAGGCAGTCAGCGCGGTGTGGGCACCACAGCGAGAAAAATCTGCACATCAATGAGTGCATTTCGCCCTATGCGGTAGGTAACGCCGTTTCCATTCACCTCGCGGCCAACGAGGAGCAGACGCAGCAGGGCCGGCTCATCGAGGAAAGCCCGCGCCGGTGTCGAGGACGCGTGAGCGGCCCGGTCCGCTCACCGCAGTTGCGTAGCCCCTCCCCGCTCCCCGGCAGGGCATGCGGGGGTCAGCGCGAGGCGTTCGGGCCGTACCTCGCGTCGTGGTTCTTCGGGTCCCGCGGATCGGCGATGTTGCCGAGGATCACCGCAACCGGCGGGATTGCCGCGGCCACCACGCACATCACGATCCCCCAGTCCGCTCCGGCCAGGGCGCCCACCGGAGCGGCCAAGGCAAACAAGAGCAGGCAGACCGTCATCAGCACGACATAGCGTTGCTTACGGCGCGGCTGGGTCTGCCAGCGCCGCCGCAAGGCACCCCGGTGCTTGGGCTTGGGCACGGCTCGCAGCCCGTCCGCGGTCAGCCCTGCACCGGGCGCGGCGCCGACGCCAAGTGGGTGACGAACCAGTCGCGGGCCAGCTCCGCCACTGTCTCCAATGCGCCTGGCTCCTCGAACAGGTGGCCTGCCCCCGGGACGATGGTGAGCCGGTGTTCGCTGCGCAGCCGCACCTGGGCCTGCCGGTTCACGTCGAGGACGTGCACGTCGTTGCCGCCCACAATGAGCAGGGTGGCGGCACGTACCGACTCCAACGCCTCCCCAGCCAAATCCGGGCGGCCGCCGCGGGACACCACGGCCTGCACATCACTGTCCGGTGAGGCCGCCGCCACCAGTGCCGCCGCGGCCCCCGTACTCGCCCCGAAATAGCCGATCGGCAGGTGTGCGGTCTCCGGGCGCTCCCGGATCCACTCGGCTGCCACGGCGAGCCGCCCCGCCAACAGCTCGATGTCGAACACGTTCTCCCGGTCCTGAGCTTCGGCTTCGCTGAGCAGGTCGAACAGCAGCGTGCCCAAGCCGCCCCGCTGGAGTTCCGCGGCGACGTAGCGGTTGCGCGGCGAATGCCGTCCACTGCCGCTTCCGTGGGCGAACACCACCATGCCCACGGCCCGTTCCGGCACGGTCACATGCCCGGGAAGGCGGATCGGTCCGGCCTGGATCTCCACTTCTTCGTCCACCCTGCCCGGTGCGGGCGTCTGCTCCACCCGCGGACGGGCGGCCGCGCGCGCCAGCAGCTCGGTGACTTCCCTATCCGGTGTCTGGGTGAAGTCGGTGTACCACTGGCCGATCGCGGAGAAGATCTCCGGCACCAGGGGGCAGATCACCTCGTCGGCTTCCTCTTCCAAGCGCGCCACTGCGTCCGGCGCGCCCACCGGGATCGCCACCACGACGCGGCTCGCCCCCAGATGTCGAGCGACCTGGCAGGCGGCGCGCGCCGTGGAACCGGTGGCAACCCCGTCGTCGACGATCACGGCGGTTCGTCCCCGCAGCGGGATGCGCGGCCGGTCTCCGCGGAACTGGCGGATCCGGCGTTCCAGTTCCCGGCGTTCGCGTTCCTCTACCTCCGCGAAAGCTTGCTCGCTCACCCCGGCCATGGTCATGGCTCGCTGGTGAACGATGCGGGCCCCGTCCTCACCGATCGCACCCATGGCCCACTCGGGGTGGAACGGCACGCCGATCTTGCGGACCACGATCACATCCAGCGGGGCGGAGAGCGCGGTAGCGATCTCGAACGCTACGGGGACGCCGCCGCGCGGCAGGCCGAGCACGACGACGTCCTGGCCGGCGAGCCGCCGCGCCACCTCTCCGGCGAGCCGCCGTCCCGCATCTGTCCGGTTGATGTACGACATCTGGGTCCTCCCCGGCACAACTCCCGTGGGGCAGGCGCTACCCGCGAGGTCTCTTCTAATGCGGAAAGACCACCGTCCCTCCGGACATCACCTTGTTTCCACGGTTTTGCCCCTGTAAGGGGACTACTGCCCCGCTATCCCCATGAGGGGCATGACATTCGACCAGAAATCTGTTCATGATCTTGAATTGTGAACATGATCCTGTCTTTCATGTGCCTGTTGTCTCGACTCCAGGGCGGTGGTCAGTGACCCATCCGCTTTACCCTGTGGGCAACTCCGACACACCTCACGATCGCAACGCGGGTTCGTCCGAGGGCTGCCCGGTGTCGCTCGACGACCGCGAAGCGCTGCACCGTCTCGCGGTACCGGTCTACGGGGAACTCGATGCGGACCTGCCCGACGTACTGGAACGGCTGCGGAAGCAGTTCGGGCGGATCGCTCCTGTGGAGGTCGCGCCCGGAGTAGCCGCGTGGATCCTGCTGGGCTACGACGTCAACCGGCGGGTGCTGCAGGACTCTGCCGAGTTCGCCCGGGACCCGCGCCGGTGGCGGGAAGCCCGTGAAGGGCGCGCCACTCCGGAGAAGGTGCCGGGACCGTTCTGGTACTTCCGGAACGCGCTCGCCTCCGATGATCCCGACCACAGCCGCTACCGTCCGGTGATCGTGGACGCGCTCAGCGGGATCACCGCTGACGGCACACGGCTGGCGGTGCGGCGGATCGCCACTGAGCTGCTCGCTCCCGTGGCGCTCACCGGGAAAGCAGACCTGGTTGCCGACTTCGCGTTCCGGGTGCCGCTGCTGGTCCTCAACCGCTACTTCGGCCTGTCCGCAGAGGAAGGCCTCGAGCTGGTCGAGCTGATGCGGCAGGTGTGGGACGGCGGTGAGGAAGCGGAGAAAGCACGGCTGGGCCTCTTCGCCTACGCCCAGTCGGTGACCGCGCGCCGGCGCGAGAATCCGGGAAGCGACATCGTCTCCCGGATGGTCCGCCACCCCAACGCATTGGACGACGAAGAGATCGCGCACCAGCTCATCCTGCTTATTTCAGCGGCACACGACCCGCTGATGAACCTCATCGCCAACACCGCGCACACCCTCCTCACCGACGAGGAGGTCCGCTACGACCTGGCCGGCGCCCACCTGCGGGTCGAAGAGGTCGTGGACACGGTGCTGTGGCGGTCTCCGCCGATCACGCTGCTGCCGGGGCGCTACCCGGTGCGCGACACCCTGCTGGAAGGCGCGTACGTGCAGGAAGGCGACTGCTTGATCATCGGCTACGGTCCGGCACACGCCGACCCGGCGGTTGCCCCGTACATCGACCCGCTCAGCCCGTCCGGGATCCGCGGCCACCTGGCGTGGGGGACCGGGCCCCACGCGTGCCCGGCGCAGCGGATCTCCCGGCAGATCGCGGTCGACGCGGTGAGTGCGCTGCTGGACCTGTTGCCGGACGTGCGTCTCGCGGTTCCCCCCGAGTCGCTGGAGCGGCGCCGTTCCCTGTTCGCCCACGGACTCAAGGCGCTTCCTGTCACCTTCACCCCCGTCGACATCACCCCACCAACGGAGGCACCATGGCAGCAGTCCCAGAACCCATCGTCCTCGTCCCAGGAAAATCCCGCGAGCAAGCCCTCCAGCTCCGTGAAGCGGGGCCGCTTGCCCGAGTGGTGGTCGAAGGTCTGGAAGTTTGGGCGCTGACCCACGACCGGGAGCTGCGGGAAGCACTCATCGACCCCCGGTTCCGCCGCAACTGGCGTACCTGGCGTGCGCTCAACGAAGGCGAAGTGGCCACCGACCACCCGGTGGCGGCGATGGTGTACCTGGACAACATGCTCACCGTGGACGGTGAAGCCCACCGGAGGATGCGGAGCCCGGTGGCACAGGCGTTCACCCCGCGGCGGGTCGAACTGCTGCGTCCGCGGGTCACCGAGATCGTCAATGCCCTGCTGGACCAGCTTGCGGAGCGGGACGGTACTGTCGACTTCAAAACCGAGTTCGCCTATCCGCTGTCCATGCGCGTGTTCAGCGCGCTGTTCGGAATCCCCGAGCGCGACCACGGCCGCATGCAGCAGATGGTCAACACGGCGTTCTCCCCGTCCTCGCCGGAGGAAGTGCGTGCCATGCGGGAGGAGTTGGACGCCTTCCTCGACGAACTGATTGAGGACAAGCGCCGCTCCCCTGGCGAGGACCTCACCTCTGCCCTCGTCACAGCCACGGACGAGGAGCACAAGCTCAGCGACGCGGAGCTGCGCGACACCCTGTGGCTCCTGGTCACTGCCGGGTTTGAGACCACGTCCTCTGCGCTTGCCAATGCGGTGCAGACGCTGCTGACGCACCCCGATCAGTTGGCGCACCTGCGGTCCGGATCGATCGCGTGGGAGGATGCGATCGAAGAGGTGTTGCGCCAGTCCAGCAGCGTGGCGACGCTGCCGTTCCTGTTCGCAGCCGAGGACGTACAGATCGGCGACCGCACGATCCGCGCCGGGGAACCGGTGCTGCTCGCCTACTTGGCGGCCAACCTCGACGTTGAGCGGTACGGCGAGGATGCGGCCGAGTTCGACGCCACCCAGTCGCGGCCCCGGCACTTGGCGTTCGGCCACGGACCGCACACCTGCCTGGGCGCGGCCCTGGCCCGCCTGGAGATGGAGGTGGCGCTGACGACGCTGTTCACCGAGTTCCCGGAGGTCAGCCTCGCTGAGGGGGAGGCGCCCCGTCTGGAGTCGGTGTTCATCCACGCCCCTGCCGCGCTGCCGATCCGGCTGGGTCCCCGCCGGACTGCCGCATAGCAGCGGGATGTAACAAGTCACGTGCCGTCCACTGTGCGACTGCCGTCACGGCACTGGGCCGCGCGGTAGTCCCAGTGGACGGTCCGTACGTTATGGCGCGGGATCGCCGACCTGGTCCGGCTGCTTCTCCCACGGCCGGGGCAGCAGTCCGAGGAAGTGGCCGGGAATCCGCATACCGTCGCAGATCTGGAGGATCTTGTCGTAAGTGGTGACTGCTCCGTCACCCCGGGCCAGCCGTCCCACCCGCTCGGGTTTGATACCGCAGGAAGCGGCGATCTTGCTGTAGCTGATGCCCGCCCACTTCCGGGTGAGGTAGAAGAGCTTCCCAAAGTCCCTCTGGGCTAGCGCCTCCTGGACGTCGGGCCGTTGCAGAACGTGCTCGGGGAGTGCAGCCGGGGGAATGTAGTCGCTCATCGGTTGTCTCGCAGGCACCGCCAATCATCAGCCGCGTCGTCCACGGCGTTTACTCGCGGACGGTCTGGAATGCAAAAAATCCGACCTTTATTTCGCGATGATCATAGCGTCTGTCAGAAAGCTTCGTCTGGCAACCCTTTCTTATCCCAGATCCTGCTTCCTTTAGTCTGCCCGCCGCGCCAATGCGCATCGCGAGCCAGGTTAGGCGCTGGACCGGTGTCAAACCCGCGGGCGCGGGTCTGCGATCCTGGTTCTGCACCTCCGCGAGGCTGCGGTGCCGCCGCACCGATGGCTGGCAGCCCTCTCGGGTGTGTGAATCGGTGTGACCGGCTGGGCTGCCGGGGAGCTGCCCGCACGGCGGAACATCAAGGGCGGTGCCGCCGTTCGCGCTTAATGCACAGCGTTATCGCTGATCAGACACCCCCAAGGGGTGCCAATCCGAGGCTGTGCCTGTAAAGTTTTATTAACGTGCTCGCCGCCCGTCCCCCAAGTTCACACTAGGCGTCCGAGCACTTCCGCAGCACCACAATCCACCGCGCTCGACGTGCAGCTTGCTCCTTGGAGACTTCCATGACCACGGGCTCCATCGGCCTGTTTACTCCCCACCCACAGCGCCCCCGTTTGGGAAGTATCGCGCTTGCCTCTGGGGCGGCCTGGGTCCTGGCTGGCAACGACACCGGAACCATGGTGACGGCCTCGCCGCGTCTCTACCCGCACATGTGGAGCTGGGATTCGGCGTTCATCATGGTCGGCCTGGCCCAGTTGGATGTGGACCGCGCCTGCCGGGAAATGGAAACCCTGCTGAGCGGACAGTGGGAGGACGGCATGATCCCCCACATCGTGTTCAGCGACGAAGACGGCTACTTTCCCGGTCCCGACCGTTGGCAGACGGCGGTGGTGTGCGAGCACGCTCCCGCTCGCCCGCACACTTCCGGTATCTGCCAGCCTCCGGTCCACGCCATCGCGCTGCGCAAGATCGTCGATGCGGGACGGCGACGCTCCGGCGCGGACCGCCGCCGCGCCGAGGCGCTGCTGCGGTCCACCTGGCCCCGGCTGTTCGCGTGGCAGCGGTGGCTGGCCACCTACCGGGACCCGCTCGGCACCGGACTGATCGCGGTCACCCACGGCTGGGAGTCTGGGATGGACAACTCGCCCCGCTGGGACTCCCCCTACGCGGCGGTGCAGCCCGGGGACGACCTTCCCCCCTATGTGCGCCAGGACCTGGACAAGGTGTGCGAGGCGGACGAGCGTCCCACCGACGAAGAGTACGACCGCTACCTGTGGCTCATCGAAGAGATGCGCCGCGTCGGTTACCGGGCCGACGAGGTGGTGCGGATCGGCAGTTTCCTGGTGGGCGACGTGTTCTTGACCGCGCTGTTCGCGCTCTCCTGCGACGTCTTGGCCGACCTGGGGGAAGAATCCGGCCAGGACCCCGAGAAGATCGCCCAGTTGCGCCGGTGGGCTGCGCGTTCCCGGACGGCGGTGCTCGACACTCGCGACCCGGAGACCGGACTGGCCCGCGACTACGACATGCGCGCCCACAAGTGGATTGCTGCGCCCACCATCGCCGGATTCGCGCCGCTGCTGAGCGGCGGACTTGCACCGCAGGACCAGGCGGCGCTGCTCGCTACGCTGGAAGGCCCCGACTGGATGGGCCACCCGGACTTGGTCGCTGCAACCCCGCCCACGGTGTCCCCTTCCTCCCCCCAGTTCATGCCCAAACAGTACTGGCGAGGGCCGCAGTGGCCAGTGATTAGTTGGCTGTTCAGTTGGGCGATGCGCCGCAACGGCTTGCACGACACTGCGGCCCGCATCCGGGAAGAGACGCTGCGGCTCGTGTCGGACGGCACCTTCGCCGAGTACTACCACCCACTGACCGGTGCACCCCTGGGCAGCCGCAGCCAGTCATGGACTGCCGCGGTCGTGCTGGACTGGCTCTACGAAGACTAATCCGGCGGTTTCCGCTGCAGCATCGCCCCTTCTGCTCCCGCCCAAGGGTGCTCGGGTTTTTTCTTTCTCTTTCCCGTCATAACACGCCCGGTTTGGGATATATAGCGTTGAATGCAACGGTCAATCCGTTATTCGGGGCTGCTGCTACCCGTTTCTCCTTCGGGCGTGACTCCAAGATCACTAAGGGGTAAGATCACATCCCATTTCCGGGTAACTGTACTTTCTGTCCAGCCAGCAATTCCGGCGAGCATGCAAGGGGCGATAACGCTATGACTGGCGAAGCGCAGGACACCACCGGTACCGAGACGTGGCGAGACCGAGCAGCGAGCCTCGCCGCAGCGTTTGACAATATCGGCGACAACTACGACGAAGCCTTCCCCCATAAGGAAGGCCAGATTGAGTCCGTGCAACGGCTCTCCAGCCGGCTCCCCCAAGGAGCTCGTGTTCTTGACCTGGGCTGCGGTACCGGACTGCCCACCAGTCGCCAGCTCGTGGACGCGGGATTCCAGGTGGTCGGCACCGACATCTCCCCCACCATGGTGGAACTGGCCCGCCGCAACGTGCCCGAGGCGGAATTCCGGGTCGCCGACATCATGGACCTCTCCGAAGAGCAGGCCTACGACGCCGTGGTCGCGTTCTTCTCCCTGCTCGTGCTGCCGCGTAAACGCATTCCGGAAGCTTTGAAAGCCATCCACCGGGCTTTGGTGCCCGGCGGCTGGCTCTGCCTGTCCATGGTCGAAGCAGACCTCGACGACGTGCCCATCCAATTCCTCGGCCAGCAGGTGCGGGTGAGCTGCTACCCCCGTGACGAGCTGCGCACCGTCGTGCAAGACGCAGGTTTCTCCATCGAAGACGAAACCGCCTTCTCTTACGCCCCGGCCAGCACCCAGGCCTATCCCGAAGTTCAGCTTTTCCTCATCTGCAACCGCGTCGGCTGAGACATTCCTCCTGGTCGCAAAGTCGGGGAAACGGGGCAGAATCCCTGGTGGTGGGGGTGCCGCTGTGTCGTTTCCCCGACACGCAATCCCCCACCGTCCCAGGCCTCGTTCATCGAACGCGGAGAACCCACACCCATGGATTCCAGATCCCGGAGGCACACCGCCTCCCCCACCACGTCCCGCACATTCGGAGTAGACGACCGCACCGCATCGTCTCCTGACGCTTCCCGACAATGCACCCTGCTCCGAGACCGCCTGGGGTTCCTCAACGACGCCACGATGGCGATCGGCGCCAGCCTCGACCCGGAGAAAACCGCGTGGGGCCTCGCGGACGCGCTGGTGCCGACCTTGGCGGACTTCGCCGTGGTGTACCTGGCTGACGCGCTGCGCCTGCCCCACGACCTGGACGCCAACCCGCCGGAACTGTTCTCCTCGTCGCGGCACCTGTGGCAGGCCGCGGTCACCCACGACAACCATCCGCGCTGGGAGGCCCTGACCGTTAAAGACGACACGTGGTCGCCTGAGCCCACCCACCCGGTATACCGGGCAATGGCCAGCGGAGACCCGGTCACCTTCAGCGTCGACGCGGACATTGCCGCTGTCCTCGACAGCAGCTCAAGGCACGACCTGGTGGGCTGCTCCCTGCTCGTCGTCCCGCTGAGCGTGCGCGGCCGGAAACTCGGGTCCGCCGTCGTCGCCCGGCACCCGGGCAGTCCCGGGTTCAGCGAGGTCGACATCCTCACCGTGCGCCAACTCGCCGCGCAGACCAGCCTCGGAGTCGACAACGGCTACCTGTACCGGGCCCGGTCCCGGGTCGGCGACTGGTTGCAGCGCAGCATGCTGCCGCAACTTCCGGAACGCCTGTCCAGCGTGGACATCGCCTACCGGTATGTCAGCAGCAGCCACACCGCCCAGGTCGGCGGCGACTGGTTCGATGCGATCCCGCTGCCTGGCAACCGGGTGGCGCTCGTCGTCGGCGACGTCATGGGCCACGGCGTACGGTCCGCTGCGGTCATGGGCCAGTTCCGGACCGCTATGCAGACTTTGGCAGCCATGGATCTGCCGCCCGACCACGTCCTGCGCCACCTCGACGACCTTGCCCACCAGCTCGGTGACAGCTACCTTGCCACCTGCCTGTACGCGGTCTACGACCCGGTCATCCACCGCTGCACTATCGCAAGCGCCGGGCATGTGCCACCGGTCCTGCTGCGCCAGGACGGCACCACGGAGATCCTGCGGACACCCACGGGAGCACCGATCGGCCTGGGCGGGGTCGCGTTCGAATCCTTCGAGTTCACGGTGGCCGACGGGGACGTGCTCGTGCTGTGCACCGACGGGCTGGTCGAAACCCGCACCCGCGACGTGGAATCCGGGTTGGAGGTGCTCCGCTCCCACCTCACCGACCCGCAGCGGCCCGTGGAAGAACAGTGCCGCACCCTCCTGCAGGCGTTGAGCACACCCGATCAGGAAGACGACGTGGCGCTGCTGGTGGCCCGCCTGCGCGGGATTCCCAGCGGCGATTTCGCACAGTGGATGCTGCAGCCGCGGCCCACCACTCCCGGGCTTGCCCGCCGCCTGCTACGCACCACCCTCGCCGAGTGGGGGTTGGAAGAAATGACGGACCTCGTGGAATTGCTCGCCACCGAAGTCATCACCAACGCGGTCCGCTACGCGTCCCGGCCGATCGACCTGCGACTGCTGCGCACCGACATCCTGCTGTGCGAGGTCACCGACGACGACCAGCACCGCCCCGTGCTGCGCCAGGCGTCCGCCACCGACGAGAACGGGCGGGGCCTGCAACTGGTCAGCCACCTGTCCCGGCGGTGGGGTGCCAGCGCGAAAACCACCGGGAAAGTCGTCTGGTTCGAACTGGACCTGCCTGAAGGCGCCCGGCGGGGCACCGCAGACTGATCACCGCTGCAGCCGGTAGTCCAATGCGGTATGGCGGCGCCCCGAGGACGCGTTCCGGATCGCCTGGGCGATAGCACGCCGCGACCCGACCAAAACCACGAGTTTCTTCGCGCGTGTCACCGCGGTGTACAGCAGGTTGCGTTGCAGCATCATCCACGCACTTGTCGTCACTGGCACCACCACGCACGGGTATTCACTGCCCTGGGAGCGGTGCACGGTCAACGCATAAGCGTGGGTGAGCTCGTCAAGCTCCGTGAACTCGTAGCCGACCTCTTCGTTTTCGTCGGTGAGGACGGTCAGCGTCTGGTCGTCCAGGTCGATCGCGGTCACCGTGCCGAGGGTGCCGTTGAACACGCCGTTGGCGCCCTTGTCGTAATTGTTGCGGATCTGCACGACCTTGTCGCCGACCCGGAAGACCCGGCTGCCAACCCGCCGTTCCGCCACGCCTGGACGGGCCGGGGTGAGTGCTTCTTGGAGCAGCATGTTCAAGTTCCCGGCCCCGGCGGGGCCCCGGTGCATCGGGGTGAGTACTTGGATGTCGCGGCGCGGGTCCAGCCCGAACCGGCGGGGGATACGGCGGGCGACCACGTCCACGGTCAGTTCCGCGGCCGCTTCGGTGTCCTCGCAGGGGAAGAGGTAGAAGTCCGTCATGCCCTCCAACAGGAGGGGCTTGCCGGTGTTGATGCGGTGCGCGTTGGTGACCACCCCGGACTGGGCGGCCTGTCGGAACACGTGGGTGAGGCGGACACTGGGCACCGGTGAACCGTCGGCGAGCAGGTCGCGGAGCACTTGGCCTGCACCGACTGAGGGAAGCTGGTCGACGTCGCCGACAAGGAGCAGGTGGGCGCCGGGCGGCACCGCTTTGACCAGCTTGTTGGCGAGCAGCAGGTCAAGCATGGACGCTTCGTCGACGACGAGCAGGTCGCAGTCAAGCGGGTTGTCGCGGTCGTACGCGGCCTCGCCGCCGGGTTTGAGCTCCAGCAGCCGGTGCACGGTCGACGCGTCATACCCGGTCAGTTCAGTGAGCCGTTTTGCGGCGCGTCCCGTAGGCGCGGCCAGCATGATCTTGGCGCGTTTGGCTGCGGCCAGTTTGATGATGGAGGCCACGGTAAAGGACTTGCCGCACCCCGGCCCGCCGGTGAGTACGGCGACCTTGTTGGTCAGCGCGAGTTTGACGGCTTTTTCCTGGGCGGGGGCCAGCTCGGCGCCGGTCTGGCTCCGCAGCCACGCCAAGGCCCGGTCCCAGTCCACGGTGGCGAAAGACGCCAGCCGGTCGTGTTCGGTGTGCAGCAGCGCGCGCACCTGGTTGGCGAGGGCGGTCTCCGCACGGTAGAAGGGGAGCAGGTAGATAGCGGTCACTGATTCGCCGTCCCGGTCAGGGACTTTTTCGCGGACCACTCTCTCCTCAGCGACCAGCTCCGCCAGACAGTCGATGACGAGCGCCGAATCCACCTGGAGGATTTTCACGGCCTCGTTGATCAAAGTGTCCTCAGGCAGATAGCAGTGCCCGTCGTTGGTGAACTCGGAAAGGGTGAACTGGATTCCGGCTTTGACCCGCTGCGGACTGTCGTGGGGAATACCGACGGCTTGGGCGATTGAGTCCGCGGTTTTGAACCCGATCCCCCACACATCCGCGGCGAGCGAGTAAGGCTCCTCCCGCACCACGCGAATAGCGTCGTCGCCGTACTGCTTGTAAATACGCACGGCCAGGGAGGTGGACACTTTCACGGTTTGCAGGAAGACCATCACCTCTTTGATGGCTTTCTGCTCCTCCCAGGCCTCGGTGATGATTTTCGTGCGTTTCGGGCCGAGTTTCGGCACTTCCAGGAGCCGCTCCGGGGAGTTTTCGATAACGTCGAGCGCTGCCGCCCCGAAATGGTTGACGATGTGTTCTGCCAAGCGGGGGCCTATCCCTTTGACGAGCCCGGACCCCAGATAGCGGCGGATCCCCTGGACGGTGGCGGGCAGGACCGTGGTGTAGTTCTCCACCTGGAACTGCCGCCCGTACTGGGGGTGGGAGGTCCACCGGCCTTCCATGCGCAGCGATTCGCCGGGATGGGCGCCGAGCAGGGCGCCGACGACGGTGACCAGGTCACTGCCGCGTCCCGTGTCGACGCGGGCCACGGTGTAGCCGGTCTCCTCGTTGACGTATGTGATGCGTTCCAGCACTCCTTCCAGCACCGCCGGGCGGAAGGGTTCACCGGACGCCATCGAGGTACCTCCCAAGTGGTCTGAGGGGACAGCGGGGTTACCGCTGACGGTACCTGACGGCGCCGACCGGCGGCGGGGAAGTTCCGCGTCGCTTCTGGACACCCCGGTGCCGCGGTTGCCTCGCGGCATGCTGCGGCCCGCGGCCGCCAAGCCCCACTCGCGTCGCGGAACGCTTCGAGCTGGTAGGCCCGCCCTGCTGGCAGGGCGCTCCGGTGCGGGGTGGCCGTCGTGCCGCGGGCCGGTTGGGCATGCCCGGGCCCGGCACAGCCGGGCAGTCAGACCGGGCGGTCCCCTTTGGGGCGGCCCGGCTGAGCAGGGTCCCCGTGTGGTGGCGGACTACTGGGCGGGCTCTGCCCTGCTTCACTGACCGGAGACCCGCCCCGTGGTGCTGGCGGAGCCTCCGGGGTGAACGTCTGGTCCCCGGTTGAGGGCTGCGCCCCTTCTTCCAGGCTTTTGAGCCGCTGCTGCATCACTTCCAGGACCGGAACCCGCCGGGCGTGCGCCTCCTCGTAGGCGATGAGGTCCCGCAACTGTTCCTGCGACAGTGCGCGGATGCGGTGCTGCAACGTCCCCAAAGGCAGGTGCTCGTAGTCCGGGATCACCAGATCGTCACGGCGGAGTTGTGGCATGGGATCTCCTCGTCGTCGGTGTGGCCCGGCAGGTCACACAGTGGTGAGCGCCACCTTGGTCCAGCCCGGTTTGTGCTGGCCGAAAGCTTCATAGGCGCGCAGCACGTCCCCGGTGATCGGTTCTTCCTGGGTGAGCACCGACGTGATGTCGAGCTGCTGGGAGGTGATCATGTCCAGCAGTTTCGGGATGTACTTGCGGTGGTGGCAGCTTCCCGCGTTCAGCGTCAAGTTCTTGTTCATGGCCAAGCCGATCGGGAAGATGCGGGCGTTCAACGGGTAGTTTCCGATGATCGCCAGCGTGCCGGCTTTAGCGACCGCTTCCACGGCCCACTGCAGCACTTGGGCCCGCTCGTCGCTGAGGATTTGTGCGGTCTCCCCGGGGCGGGCGCTCGGCACTGTGGCGGCGTGCTCCTTCTCCAAGCGGTGCACGTCGTCTTCCGCGGCCACCGCGGGGCCGCTCTCCGGACGCTGCGCGTCTACTCCGACCGCGTCAATGACCCGGTCCGGGCCGATTCCGCCGGTCAGTTCCACCAGGGCGGCCACGGGGTCTTCCACGTTGTAGTTGATCACTTCGGCGTGCAGGCCGCGTGCCTGTTCGAGGCGGCTCTCCACCCCGTCGACGGCCAGGACCCGGCCTGCGCCTTGCTGCCAAGCGCTGAGGATGGTGAAAAGTCCCACGGGGCCGCAGCCGAACACCGCCACCGTATCGCCGGGGGTGACTTCGGCGAGCCGGGCACCGAACCATCCGGTGGGGAACATGTCGGCCAGCAGAATGCCTTCCTCGTCACTGACCCGCTCCGGCAAACCGATCAAGCCCACGTTGGCGTAGGGCACGCGGACGCGTTCCGCCTGGGTGCCGTGGAAGGCGCCGTTGGCTTCCGGTCCGCCGAGGAACGCGGTCCCGGACCGACGCCCGGCAGGGTTGGCGTTGTCGCATTGGGAGAAGTAGCCGGCACGGCAGTAGCTGCACGCGCCGCAGCCGATCGTCGGGGAAATCACGACGCGGTCCCCGGGGCGGAAGTTACGCACCCCGGGGCCGACTTCGGTAACAACCCCCACCCCTTCATGGCCCATGATGGTGCCCGGCCGCATGCCCGGGATAGTGCCGCGCAGCAGGTGCAGGTCGGTGCCGCAGATTGCGCTGGTGGTGAGCTGAACGATCGCGTCCTGGGGATCTTGAATGGTCGGTTCGTCGACGTCCTCGACCCGGATGTCCCCTACTCCGTGCCATACCACGGCTCTCATGTCGTCTCCTCCTCGCATCAGTGCGGACCCCCGCGACGGCACAGCCCAGCGGCCGTGTGCGGTGTGCCGCCGCTGTCTCGCAGCTCCCCGGACGCGTGTGACATCTATCCAGGGGCACCGCTCTCAACCCCCGATTTGCGAGAAACCAGGGGCGACGCTGCGGCAGCCGGGGCATCCCCGGCAGCAGGCGGGAGGAAGAACACCCGCGGGATAGGCAGGCCGTTGACCTGCGAGGGCCGTGGACGCGATCGGGTTGCGCTAGGCAGCTGGGCTGTGAGGAGGACACTCGCGAGCCGGGATCCGCTACGGCGTCCGAGAAACGCGAGGTGAGAGCGGTCATCCTTTGCCGGATGCGCTCTGGCCGCCCCGGAGTGTGGAAGACCGTCTACCGATGCGCGGCCCCGTCTAGCCGAAGAACCCGAAGTACCACAGTGCGCAGTTCGTGCCCACAGCGGCGGCCAGGGCGAGCATCACCCCGGTCACCGACCCGGAGCGCAGGCAGCGGACCAGGTACTCCAGCGACACCACGTTGTTGAGCAGGAAGTACCCCAGGTAGAGCGCTTGGAAGAAACCGTCGATGGTGAGCAGTCCAGGGTAGTACCAGCCGTCACCGGTGTACAGCTCGGTGGTGGCGAACCACTCCCAGGCGATTGATGCGCCCCAGCCGAGGGGAATCTGGATGATCGGGATGATCAGCAGGGGGAGCAGTTTCACGAAGCTCCACAGGCTCGGCTGCTCGGCGTAGCGGGCGCGTTCGGCGCGCCGCCGGGCTCGGGCGAGCTCCTCCTCGTAGCGGCGCCGCTCTTCGTAGCGCTGCCGTTCTATTTCTTGGGCGCGGCGGCGCTGCTCTTCATAGCGTTGCCGTTCCCGTTCCTCGGCGCGGCGGCGCAACTCCTCCTGTTCCCGGCGTCGCCGTTCTGCTGCGGGCGAGTCCCGGTACAGGTCGGCGTAGGCGGCGTCGCGGGACGGCGGGGTGGGCGGGGTCGCAGGCGGCATTGCCGCGGTCGGCGGGGTCTGCCCGCCCGTGTTCTGTCCGTACACCGCGGTCGGCGGAGTCTGTCCCCCGGTGTTCTGCCCGTACACCGCGGTCGGCGGGGTCTGCCCGCCCGTGTTCTGTCCGTACACCGCGGTCGGCGGGGTCTGTCCCCCGGTGTTCTGCCCGTACACCGCCGTAGGCGGAGTCCCGCCTCCCGGCCCGGTTCCCGTGTTGAGCACCGACGTCGGCTGGTGGGGGTCGGCCCCCGGGGGAGTAGCGATCGCCCGCGTCGCCTGGTGATCCCCCAGCACTTCGGTAGCGGCATACCCCCCGCTCTGCGTCCCCAGCACGGCGGTCGCATCCCCCTCAGTGGCGGGTGCCCCGCTGAGCGCCGCGTTCATCCGGGCAACCTGGTCCTGGATGCCGCGCATGAAGACCGGAGGCAGCCACGACGAACCGACCGGCACGTCGCCGAGCGCGTCCAGCACGTCCCCCGGGCTGGGGCGATTCCGCTCGTCCTTGGCCAGACAGGCTGCAACCAGGCCGCGCAGGCTCTCCGGCACCCCCGACAGGTCCGGTTCGTGCTGCAAAACCCGCATCACCATGGTGGGCATCGCGCCCTCACCGAACGGGCCCACGCCGCTAGCCGCGTACACCAGTACCGCGCCGTAGGCGAACATGTCGCTCTTCGGGGTGAGCGGAGCGCCCTGGACCTGCTCGGGCGACATGAACCCGGGGGTTCCGATGATCGACTGGGTGGCAGCAGTGCCTTCAGTGGCCCGAGCGATACCGAAGTCGATCACCCGCGGCCCGTCCTCCGCCAACAGCACGTTGCCGGGTTTCAGGTCGCGGTGGATCAGTCCGACACGGTGGATCTCGGTGAGCGCTTCGGCCAAGCCGGCCGCCAGCACGCGCAAGCTCGGCTCCGGCAGCGGGCCGTGCTCCCGCACTGCCCGGTCCAACGGCAGCGACGGGACATAGGCGGTGACCAGCCAGGGCACCTCACCGTCAGGATCGGCGTCGATCACCGGGGCGGTGAACGCTCCGCTGACCCGGCGCGCAGCCGTGACCTCGCGAGCGAACCGCTCCCGGAACGACTGGTCGGCGGCCATATGCGGGTGGATCCGTTTCACAGCCACCGGTCGCCCTGCCGCAGAGCGACCGAAGTACACCTGACCCATACCCCCGGCACCCAGTCGCCCGATCAGCCTGTAGCGGCCGATCCGTTCCGGGTCGCCGTTCTCCAAGGGGCCCACATTGACCTCCGCTGTGCACCATGCCATCCCGACTTCTGCGATAGTAACGAAACCGGGAGCCTGCTCTGGGCGAGCCGAACGCGGCCCTCCCCGGCACCTGCCGGGCTGTTCCGCGTCCGGCTCGGTTCTCCTCGCGGTCTTACCGACTCGCGGTCTCAATATCGGTACACAGCCAACGGTAGTCGGCGTGGATCACCCGAAGCGCCAGCGCGTGGCGCCGCTCCCCGTAACGGACAACCCCGTTGATCTCGGTGACTCCCGGCTCGTAGGCCTCCATCCACACGTGGCGCAGCCGTGGCCGCTGCCGCATCGCGAAACAGCCGGCTTGCCCCTGCAAGCTCCGGTAGGCGTCCTCGGAAAGCCCCCACCGCAAGTGGTCAGGGTTGCGGTGGCCGGCGAGCACTTCGGCGACGAGCTGGGTGAAGTGCGGCCAGTCTTCCTCTGGCCGGATCCGGCGGCGGGCCGGGCACGGGGGGATGCGTCGAGTGTGGCGCACATAACGGTGGGCGTCCGCAGCGGTCGTCATAGCGCCTCCTTCGGAACGGCTGGATTTCCGGAATCCGTCACCCGTTCCAGAGTCGCTCCGCGGCCTTCTCGACCATCAGATCCGAGTTTTCCCGCGCACCTTTCCTGTTGGTCCGCATATCGACCAGTGCTTCACGATCTGCTGTTTTCTGTACCCCTCCTGTTATCCGGTGCTCGCCATACTGGTCGCGTGAGTGATGTGTACCTCGCCAGTCCCGTCCCCATCGGCCTCGCCCACCGGGGCGGCTGGCTTATTGATCAGCGCGGGCAGGTCCGTACCGATCTGGAGAACACCGCGGCCGCGTTCGAACACGCGGTGCGCTTGGGATACCGCTATCTGGAAACCGATGTGCGGGCGACTGCTGACGGGGTCCTCGTGGCTTTCCACGACCCCGTGCTGGACCGGGTCACGGATCGTTCCGGCGCGATCGCCACACTGCCCTACGCTGAAGTAGCCCGGGCGCGGGTCGGCGGCAGCGAACCGATCCCGCTGCTGGAAGACCTGCTGGGCTCACTGCCTGATGCCCGGTTCAACATCGACGTCAAAGCCGACTCGGCCGTCGAACCGCTGCGCCAGGCCCTGCGCCGCACCAACGCCTGGCACCGGGTGTGCGTGGGCTCCTTCAGCCAGGCGCGGCTCGAACGGGTGCGCCGCACCTTCGACCGGCGGGTAGCCCTGTCCAGCGGTCCGGTGGACGTGCTGCGGCTGCGGGCCGCCTCCCTCCTGCCGCTGCTGCTGCCGCTGGCCCGCCGCGACGTTTCCTGCGTGCAGATCCCCGTGCACTACCAGGGGTTTCCTCTGGTCACCCGGGACCTGGTCGCAGCCGCACACCGTCTCGGCATCCACGTCCACGTGTGGACCATCAACGATCCTTTTCTGATGGAACGCCTCCTGGACGCGGGAGTGGATGGCATTATCACTGACAACGTCACCGCCCTGCGGCGCATCCTCGTCGACCGCGGGCTGTGGCCCGCGACATCCACTTCCTGACTTCGGCGGCCTGGTGGCCGCTGGTGTTGTGACCCCATCCCCCACACGAGAGAAGCATCGCCGTGTCTACTTCCCTCCCGGCGTCCGCGCCCACCCCTTCCAGTTCCGACGCTGAAGCCAGGCTGCTCCGTAAAGAACGGCGGGCCTGGTACATGTACGACTGGGCGCAGTCGGTGTTCAACACCACTGTGATCACGGTCTTCCTCGGCCCTTACCTGACTGCGCTCGCCTCCGGGGCTGCCGGTCCTGACGGCAAGATCAGCGTGTTCGGCTGGATGATCACGCCCGCTTCCCTCTACCCCTATGCCACGTCCCTGTCCGTGCTGATCCAACTGGTGCTGCTGCCCGTGCTCGGCGCGGTGGTCGACACCAGCGGACGCAAACGGGAACTGCTGGGTGTGACCGCCTACCTCGGTGCGTTCGCCACCATGGGCCTGTACTTCGCGGCGGACGACCGCTACCTGCTCGGTGCAGCCCTGTTCGTCGTGGCCAATGTCGCGTTCGGGGCTTCTATCGTGGTCGCCAACTCGTTCCTGCCCGACATCGCCTCGGAAGAGGAGCGCGACACTGTCTCCTCCCGAGGCTGGGCGATGGGCTACCTGGGCGGGGCCCTGCTGCTCACCCTGAACCTGGCCCTCTTCCTCAGCCATGAGAGCTTCGGCTTGGAAGAAGGCCACGCGGTGCGGATCTGCATGATGTCGGCGGGCGTATGGTGGGCGATCTTCACCATCATTCCGGTGGCACGGCTCCGCAACCGGCGCGCCGGGTCGCTGGAGGTCCCGGCACAGCGGATCGCTGTGGGCCGCAGCTTCGCGCAACTGTGGCACACCATCACCAGTCTGCGCGCCTACCCCCGCACCCTGCTGTTCCTGGTCGCCTACATCATGTTCAACGACGGGATCCAGACCGTCATCGCCTTCTCGGCGACCTTCGCCGACCAGGCGTTGAAACTGGACCAGAGCGTGCAGATCGGCACCATTCTCATGGTGCAGTTCGTCGCATTCGGCGGAGCGCTGCTGCTCGGCGCGATCGCCCGACGGGTCGGCACGAAGAAGACCATCCTGGGCAGCCTCGTGGTGTGGACCGCGGTGGTCGCGGTGGCTCCCCTGCTGCAGGAAGGCGCGGCCGTGCAGTTCTTCGCGCTGGGCTTCTTCATTGCGATCGTGCTGGGCGGCACCCAGGCGCTGTCGCGGTCCCTGTTCTCCCTGCTCATTCCCAAGGGCAAGGAGGCGGAGTACTTCGGCCTCTATGAGATCAGCGACAAAGGCTCGGCGTTCCTGGGGGCGCTCGTGCTCGGTGTGGTGTTGGACACCACGGGAGGCGACTACCGGCTGGCGATCCTGTCGCTCATCGTGTTCTTCGCGCTCGGTTTCGTGCTGCTGCTGGCCGTCAACCTTCCCCAGGCGATCCGTGCCGTGGGGAACCGGGTCCCCGAAAAACTCTGAGCGGGTCTCAGCTGCGCGGCGCGTCTGCCGCGCCCGGGGAGGAAGGCGGGCCGTGGGCTCGCCTTCTCCCCTCGCCGCAGTCCGGACGCTTGTCCGGGGTGCCGTGCTCCCCGGTCTGGAGGCCGGGATTCAGCCTGCGCGGTAGGCGCACCACTTGGGTCGTTTCCTGTTTCGCCCGGTCCGGTCCGCTGGAGGCGGGGGCCTTCCCCGCCCGTCCAGCGGTGAGGAGGGTATGCGCGGCGTGGCTGAGCGCCGCCGAGCACCCGGCGGGCGAACCTGGGTGGCGGGTACGGAAGATCCGCCTAACGCGGACGCAGCCGGTCCGCTTTTCAGGACACCATGCTCAAGGGCTGCAATCCTGGTGTGCCTGGGCTGCACGCCCAGCAACCGGGTCCGGTCCAGCGGGCTCCCGGGTCCTGATGCTGCGTCTGCGCGTCCCGCTGCCCGGAACATCCCGCGCAAAGTTTCCCTAAAGCTCCTTTGAGCTGGGCAGATTCCGTGTCCGTGCCGCAAGGGCGGGCGTCCACAATGCGGAGGTCAGCGGTCCCGGCTGTGGGGCTGCTGTGAAGGCGGGGCATTGTCGCACGGTTGGGTACTCACCGTCCGGGGAATCTTGAGACCGACCACTGCGTTCATACCCATGAGACCGCAAGAGCGCCTGGAGGCACCCATACGATGGCCGAGCGAGCACTTCGCGGAACCCGACTTGGGGCGATTAGCTACGAAAACGACCGCAATACCGACCTGGCTCCGCGCCAGGAGGTCACCTACACCTGCCCTCGGGGCCATCGCTTCGCCGTCACTTTTGCCTCGGAAGCGGAAGTCCCGGTGACCTGGGAGTGCCGCTTCTGCGGTGAGAACGCTCTAGTGGTCAACGGCGAGAAGAAACCGGCAGAAGAGAAGAAGACCAAACCTGCACGGACCCACTGGGACATGCTGCTGGAGCGGCGCAGCCTGGAAGACCTGGAAGAGGTCTTGGCGGAGCGGCTGGAAGTACTCCGCGCTCGGCGCCGCGAAGAGCAGAAGCAGATGCGTTCTCTGTCTCAGGAGCGGCGAAGCGCCTGAGGGCAGACGAAGGGCGGTCCAGGAGCGTCCTGGACCGCCTTTTGTCATTTCCGCGGTGCTCAGTCAGCGGAAGTCGGCGTGGTGAACGGATCGTGGCTGCGGCCCACCAGTTCGGCGATCGACCCGAAGACGGCGGTGGGGCGGTAGGGGAAGCGCTCTGCGGTGGACGCGTCGGAGATCCCCGTCAAGACGAGGATGGTCTTCATTCCTGCTTCCAGTCCGGAGCGCACGTCGGTGTCCATTCGGTCACCGATCATCACCGTGTTCTCCGAGTGCGCTCCCAGGGTGCGCAGCGCCGAGCGCATCATCAGCGGGTTGGGCTTGCCCACGTAGTAGGGCGAGCGCCCGGTGGCCTTCTCGATGAGTGCGGCCACTGCCCCGGTCGCCGGAAGCGACCCTTCACGGCTGGGACCCTTCTCGTCCGGGTTGGTGGCGATGAACCGGGCACCGTTCTCCACCAGCCGGATGGCGCGGGTGATCGCTTCGAAGCTGTAGGTGCGGGTCTCCCCCAGCACCACGTAGTCGGGGTCGCTGTCGGTGAGGACGTATCCGGCGTTGTGCAACGCGGTGGTCAGTCCTGACTCCCCGATCACGTACGCGGAGCCGCCGGGCCGCTGCTCCTGCAGGAAGCGGGCCGTGGCCAGCGCCGAGGTCCAGATGGACTCCTCGGGGATGTCCAGTCCGCTGCGCAGCAGCCGCGCCCGCAAATCCCGAGGAGTGTAGATGGAATTGTTGGTCAACACCATGAAGCGGGTGCCGTTGGCGCGCAGTTCCGCGACGAACTGGTCAGCCCCGGGGACAAGGTGCTCTTCCCGGACGAGCACCCCGTCCATGTCCATCAGATAGTTGTAACCGGATTCTTGCATCACGTACCGATTGTCCCATTGGTGGCCTGTACGGTGGGCCGCGCGACGCGGTGGCGGCGTCCGGTGAACCGTGGCTGGTGCCGTTTGCAGCAGGCCGGTTCCCTCTCTGGTGGCCCCGCTCCAGGTGTCCCGGCGCCGGACCGGTATCGCGGATCGTGTCCAAGAGGTCACGAGGGCGGCCCGCGACCGGAGTCTATGCGTCTTTGGCGGGGGGAGACAGGGGATCGCGGCAGGGTTTCGCCGTCTCGGCTTCCCGGGGTCCGGCAGAGTGCGACGGCGGCCCGCGGCCCTGGACGGGCGGAAGCGGGGGCTTAGCGGAGGGCGGGCGGGGCGCTGTCCCCCGGGCTGTTCCCCGGGTCGGGTTCGTCGTAGATGATGCGGCCCTGAATGATGCGGCCGGCACCGGGCCGCGGGTCACCGCCCGCGGGGGATGCGCCGGAGACGTAATCCTGCAAGGTGAGCAGGTCTGCTTCCATGCGGGCGCGCATCCGCTCCACGCGCCGCTGGAACCAGCGGTTGACGGCTCCGCGGAGCAGCGGGCGGGTCACGGGAAGGGCGAGGAGCGCACCCAGGATCCCGGTGAGGAACCCGGGGAGGATGAGAAGGGCGCCGCCAGCCAGCAGCATCAGAGTGTCCACCAGGTCAGCGCGGGGCGGCACCCCGGTGCGCAGCGCCTGCTGGGCGTCGAGGTAGGCGCCGCGTCCGGCTCGGCGCACCACCAGCACGCCGGTGAGACTCAACGCGCCCAGTGCCACGATCGTCCAGGCCACGCCGATCTGGCCGGCTACGAGGACGATCAGCCCGATCTCCACCAACGGCAGCGCCATGAGCGCGAGCACGGTCAACAGCGGCATAGTGCCCCATTCCACGCCGGATACCACTCTCTTCTTTTCAACGCGGCATTCCCGCGATGCGTTCCCCCTGCGGGGAATCCGCGCGGGAAGAACCCGCGCGGCAGGGCGGTCGGGCGGGACGCAGCAGGCCACCGTCCCGGCCTCCAGATCAGCCGGTGGGGGACGGTTCGGTCTTCTGCTGGTCCAGCTGCCCGGTCCGCAGCGCACTCCCCGCTGTGCGGCGGGCACGGACGAGGGCAGCGACGACCGCGCCCAGCCCGGCGAGGGTCAGCGCAAGCTCGGGAAGCGCGCCGAGCCGGGTTGCCGGGGTCAGTCCGCGCATCGCGGGAATCTCCGCGACGTGGACGGCGGGTTCCGCTTCGGGTGAGCGGTAGAGCACCTGTCCGCGGGCGTCGACCACGGCGCTGATCCCGCTCGTGGCGGCGATGACAGCGGGCCTGCCGTGCTCGACCGCACGCAGCCGGGTGATGGCCAGCTGCTGGTCGGACTGCCCGGTGAAGTTGTAGTTCGCGTTGTTGGTGGGCTCCACGATGATCTGCCCGCCTTCCGCGACGGCTTCGCGCACTGGGCGGTCGAAAGCGATATCGAAGCAGATGGCTACCGCGACCGTGGTGCCGTTCAGTTCCACCGCCCCCGGCTCGGTGCCGGGGACGGCGTCGCTGCTCACCTGTTCCAGGCGGGAGATGACGGTGGCGAACACGTCGCGGAAGGGCACATACTCCCCGAAAGGCACCAGGTAGCGCTTGGTGTAGTGGTCGCCGGGTCCGGTGTGCGGGTGCCACACCACGCTGCGGATCTCGCGTTCGGTGCCGTCGGGGCTGTAGCGGGTGATGCCGAACAGCAGCGGCGCCCCGATGTCCGCGGCGGCCTCGGAGATGAGGGAGGCGGCGTACGGGTCGGCGTAGGCGTCGATGTCGCTGGCGTTTTCCGGGAGGATGACCATCTCGGGCTGGGGCACTTCGCCTTCGCGGACCAGCCGTGCCAGTTCATGCACGCCGTCCACGTGGTTGCGCAGCACCTGCATCCGTTCGCCGAGGATGTTCATCTCGCCCACGTTGGGCACGTTGCCTTGGACGAGGGCGACGGTCACGGTGCGCTCCTCGTCCAGAGCGGTGGCGTGCAGGGCCAGGGTGCCTCCCAGAGGGAGGAGCACGATCGCGGTGAGTCCGCCGGTGAGGGCGAGCAGCGGTTGGCGTGCTCCCGGTTGGCAGTAGACCCCTTTCAAGGCGCGGGCTGCCGCGACGAGTGCCGCACCGGTCAGCGCGACCATGAAGGTGACCAGTGCGGAGGAGCCGAGGGCGGCATAGCCCGCGAACGGGCTGTCTGGCTGGCTGAACGCCAGCTTGCCCCAGGGGAAGCCGCCGAGCGGGAAGCGTGCGCGGACGAACTCCTGGACCACCCACAGTGCCGCGGTCCACAGCGGCCAGCCGGGCAGCCGCGCCACCAAGGCGATCCCCATCGCCATGGGGATGAAGTAGACGGTTTCCGCGGCGGCGATGACCAGCCAGACGTCGATGCCGAAGACTTTCTGCCAGTGGACGAGCGGGACCATGAGGGAGGCCCCGGACAGCGCGCCCAGCCAGGCAGCCCGCCGGAGGTCCACCCCGTAGACCGCGGCTAGCAGCAGTGCCGGGCTGAGAACCGCGAGAGGCCACAGGCCGTACGGTTCTAGGGCGGCCAGCTGGGCCAGCCCGGACAGTGCAGCAGCCAGTGCGCGAAGAAGCAGGGTCACGCGCCAAGCCTACGGGGTGGTGGCGGGCGAGGGGAACGCGCGGGACTGCGGGGGTGCGGAGAAAGGCCCGCCCACCCTTCGGACCGGTTCCGTCCCGTAGGCGGCGAGCTCGGAGACCGTTGTCTACTGGATGTTCGGGCCTTTTCCGGGTCCAACCCCCCGCCCGGCTGCGGTGTACTGGTCCTCCCACGCCGTGCGCCGAACCTGGTACATGGCGCGGCGTTTAACGCACGAGTGCCCAGGCCGCGAGCCGGTCCGTCCAGCGCTGGACTGGCCGCCAGCCTACCCAGACTCTCGCGCTGGTCCACCACCGCGTGCGTCCGTGTGTCGGCCGCACGAGGGCGGAAACAGCGCACGGCTGTGACGCCGTGGTCTGGTTGACGGCGCGTGTCAGGCTAACGCAATGCCGCTGCTGATGCCAGTCCTCACCGTCCCGAAAAAATCGATCAATTCGATCAGAGAATCGATCAATTTTTGCGGATAGGTAGACAAATCGATCACTCTGGTGTTCGATCTGAGTGACATACCGATCCGTCATCGGTCAGAGACGAAGGAGCTGTGCACTCATGGCCGAGATCGTCCTCAGCGGCGTCGACAAGGTCTACAGCGGCGGCGTCAAAGCCGTGGACAACCTCAACCTCGAGATCAAGGACGGCGAGTTCATGGTGCTCGTCGGTCCGTCCGGATGCGGCAAGTCGACCGCGCTGCGGATGATCGCCGGCCTGGAGGAGATCACCGCGGGCACCCTCACCATCGGCGGCAAGGTCGTCAACGACCTCCCGCCGAAGAGCCGCGACATCGCCATGGTCTTCCAGAACTACGCCCTCTACCCGCACATGACGGTGGAGCAGAACCTGGCGTTCGGTCTGAAGCTGCGCAAGACCCCCAAGGCTGAGATCGAGCGCCGGGTCAAGGAAGCCGCGGCCATGCTCGGTCTGGAGCCCTACCTCAAGCGCAAGCCGGCCGCGCTCTCCGGTGGTCAGCGCCAGCGTGTGGCGATGGGCCGGGCCATCGTCCGTGAACCGCAGGCGTTCCTCATGGACGAGCCGCTGTCCAACCTGGACGCCAAGCTGCGCGTGCAGATGCGCGCCTCCCTGCACCAGCTCCACGAGCGGCTGGGCGTCACCACCGTCTACGTCACCCACGACCAGGTCGAGGCGATGACCCTGGGCGACCGGGTGGCGGTCCTCAAGGACGGCAAGCTGCAGCAGGTCGACACGCCCAAGAACCTCTTCGACCACCCGGTCAACCTGTTCGTCGCCGGGTTCATCGGCTCGCCCGCGATGAACTTCGTCAACGCCCGCATCGAGGCGGAGAACGGCGGCGCCGCGCTGCGCTTCGCCGAGCACGTGCTGCACGTCAGCGAAGAGAGCCTGCGCGAGCACCCCGGCCTGGAGAAGTACTTCGGCCGCGAGATCATCCTGGGCATCCGCCCGTCCGACTTCGACGACGCCAACTTCGCTTCCCACCGCGGCAGCACCATCAACGTGACCGCCAACGTCACCGAGGAGCTCGGCACCGAGATCAACGTGATCTTCGCGGTGGACGCCCCGCCGGTGCAGCACGAAGCCACGGCCGCGCTGGCTGCCGGGGCCGCCGGCAACGGGGACAGCGACGACGCGGCGCTGCCGCTGGCCGGTGAGAACAAGACCTTCTTCACCGCCCGAGTCAACCCGCGCAGCTCGGTCCGCCCCGGCCACCCGATCTCCTTGACCGTGGACACCCGCCGCCTGCACTACTTCGACCCGTCCAGCGGTCTGGCCATCGGCCACCCCGCCAACACCGCGGCCGGCGTCTAGTCGACGGAGCGTTCATCGTCCACACTTCGGGGCGTCCCTTGCCGGGGCGCCCCGACTGCTTGCAGCCCGGTGCGGCCGCAGCTCAGTCCAGCAGCGCCAGCATTCGCTCCGCCGACGCCTGCCACGTCCACTCGGCCAGCACCCACTCCCGGCCGCGTTTACCCATCGTCTGCGCGGTCTCCGGGTCAGCCAGCAGAGCTGCGGCATGCTCGGCGACCGCCGCGGGATTCCGGCCGTCGACCACGAACCCGGTGTCGCCGTGCTGCACGGTGTCGGGCGCTCCCCCTGATGCGCCGACCAGCACCGGGAGTCCGCTCGCAGCAGCTTCCAGGTAGACGATGCCGAGCCCTTCCGCTTCCAAGCCGAACCGCCGGGTCCGCGAGGGCATAGCGAACACGTCGGCGGCAGCGAAGAACGCGGGCAGCTCCGCGTGCGGGCGGCCGCCCGTGAAGACGACGGCCTCGGCCACCCCCGCCCGTTCCGCGAGCGTGTGCAGACGCCGCTCATCCGGTCCTTTCCCCACGACCAGCAGCCGAGCGTCCGGAACCCGTTCCCGGATCTGCGGCAGCGCTCTGATCAGGGTGTCCACGCCTTTGCGCGGTACGAGACGCGCCACACACAACACGACCGGCGCGTCCCCCAGCCCGTAGCGGCCCCGCACCCCGGAGCCGTCCACGTCCGGGTGGAACAGGTCAGGGTCCACCCCGGGCACAAGCCGGACCAGTTTCTCCCGGTCCGCGGGGGCTAACGCGCGCTCCAACGCGGACCGGGTGAACCGGCCCAGGTAGGTGAGGGCATCGACATGCCGTCCGATACGGCGCAGCAGCGCCCGCGAACCCGGCAGCCGCGCCCACCACACTTCGTGTCCGTGCGTCATGGCGACAATCCGGCGGGCTCCGGCCGCGCGCAGGCGGCGGGCTGCTAAGCCCAGCGGGGCGGCCGCCCCGAACAGCACCCGGTCGCAGGCGTACTCCCGTAGCAGCGCGGCGGCCCGGGCAGCCACCCGCGGCGTGGGAAGCAGCGTGGTGGCGCGGTCCCGGACTACGGGAAAATCCAGCCGCGCGTCGAAATCGCCGTCCCCCGGCGACGTGGAGGTGTAGACGACCACGCCACCGTGGCAGGCCAGGCGGACGGCCAGTTCATAGCAGAACGTCTCGATTCCGCCCTGGCGCGGTGGAAAGTCGTTGGTCACCAAGAGTGTCCGCCCCGGCATCAGTTCAGGCCCCCGTCCTTTGTCGTTTCTGGTCCTGACCGTGGTTTTTAGTCGCCTCAGCCGCATATCCACAGCGAGACCCACCGGAGCCGGTCAAACGTTATACGGAAATCTCTCCCTTGCAGGGAGGACAGCATGAGGCATGCGCCGGCCCCTGCCCCTTCCTCTGCCCCCATCGCGCTGGAACGTGCAGACCTGGGGGGTTTCGCCGGTGACGCACGGCGCCAGGAAAAAGGCAACGGTCATACCCCACGGCGGCAGATGACCCGAAAAGCGGAGTCTGTCGCTGTGTTCCCGCAGCACCTGCCCGCTTGACCGCGCCCGGGCCGGTGTGGCGCCCCTTCCCGGCTGGTCGGCAGCACACCACGGGGATGCCGGAACCGGTGCACCGGCATCCCCCGTGGCTTAGAAGGACGGTCTGCGGCTCGGGATACTGCCCGCGGGCTGCCGCGGCAGTGGCGGTGTCAGCCCACCGAGGTGTAGGCGACCACGCCGCGCATCAGCTTGTCGGCGGCCTGCCGCGCCGTGGTGCGCACCCCGCTGGCCTCCGGCACGGCCTGGGCGATCTGCCCCAGCAGGTCGATGAGCTGCTTCGTGGAGCGTACGAAGTCGCCCGCCGGCATCCCCGCCTCGTTGAGGATGTGATCCAACTGGTCGCCGCGCGCCCACCGGTAGGTGGGCCAGACGAAGCCCAGATCCGGTTCCCGCAGGAAGGACACGCGGTGCCGGTGTTCGATATCGCTCAGCTCGCCCCACAGCCGCATCATGGCGTTCAGCGCCTCCTCGACAGGGCCGGACGGCACGCGGGCGAACACCTCGTCAGGCCGCCGCGACTCGTACACCAGCGCGGACACGCAGGCGGCCAGCTCCTCCGGCCCCAGCGCATCCCACACGCCGCGCCGCAGCGACTCGGCTGCCAGCAGGTCCAGCTCCGAGTAGATGCGGCTGAGCAGCCGCCCGTCCTCGGTGACGGTGTCGCCCTCCAAGTAGTCCAGTTCCTGCAGCACTCCGCAGACCCGGTCGAACGTGCGGGCGATGACGTGGGAGCGGCTTTCGATACGGCGCTCCAGTTCCTCGGTCTCCTTCTTCAACCGGAAGTAGCGTTCCGCCCAGCGGGCCCGGTCCTCCCGGCCTTCGCTGTGGTGGCAAGGGTGCTCTCGGATGCGAGCACGCAACTCCGCGATCTCCGGGTCCTCTGGGGCCCCGTCGCGCACCCGGTGCCGGATCGGAGCCGTGGGAAGAGTCTCCAGTTTGCTGCGGAGCGCTGACGCCAGGTCGCGGCGCGCCTGCGCGGAACGCGCAGAGAACGACTTCGGTATCCGCAGCCGCCCTGTCGGCTCCACCGGGATCGGGAAGTCGTTGGCGCTGACCCGTTTCACCTGGCGGTTCACGGTCAGCACGAGCGGGACAGGCAGCGGGCCCTTGTCCAGCCCCGGGTCCAGCACGACGGCGTAGCCGGCGTGGCGTCCCGACGGGATACGGATGATGTCGCCGGTGCGGAGCGCACGCAGGCTGCGTTCCGCTTCCTTGCGGCGTGCCGTGCGCCGGTTGCGTTGCGCGGCGCTCTCCAAGTCGGAGAGCCGGCGGCGCATCGCCGCGTACTCCATGAAGTCGCCGCGCGGGTCGTAGGCGGCTTTGGCGTAGCCTTCCAGCGCCTCCTGCTGGGCGCGGAGCTTCCGCACCAGACCCACCACGGAACGGTCCGCCTGGAATTGGGCGAAGGAGGACTCCAGCATGGCCCGGCCGCGTTCCCGACCGACCTGCGCGACCAGGTTGACCGCCATGTTGTAGGACGGCTGGAAGCTGGAGTTGAGCGGATAGGTGCGGGTGCCCGCCAGCCCGGCGACCATCTCCGGGTCGGTGCCTGGCTGCCACACCACGACCGCATGCCCCTCCACGTCGATGCCCCGGCGTCCCGCACGGCCGGTGAGCTGGGTGTACTCGCCAGGGGTGAGGGCGACGTGCGTCTCCCCGTTCCACTTGTCGAGCTTTTCGATGACGACAGTGCGGGCGGGCATGTTGATGCCCAGCGCCAGTGTCTCCGTGGCGAACACGGCGCGGATCAGGCCGCGGGAGAACAACACTTCCACCACTTCTTTGAAGGTGGGCAGCATCCCGGCGTGGTGGGCGGCGATCCCGCACTCCAATGCCTGCAGCCACTCGGAGTAGCCGAGCACGTTGAGATCCGCCGGAGGGATCTCGGCGCACTGCCGTTCCGCGTACTCGCGGATCTCTGCTGCTTCCTCCGGGGTGGTCAGCACCAGCCCGCTGGCCACGCACTGGCGCACCGCCTCATCGCAGCCCGCCCGGCTGAAGATGAACGTGATGGCGGGCAGCAGGCCTTCGCGGTCGAGCTGTTCGACGATCTGTGCCCGAGTGGGCGGCGCGAACCTGCTCCGCGGCCGGGGAGCACCGCCGCGGGCCCGCGCCTGCGGGTGGCGGCGCTGGTAGGCCAGTTGGGTGAGGCGGGCGTCCTCTTCGGCGAACCGGATGAGTTTCGGGTTGACGTGGAGCCGTTCCCCGCCGACCTCGATCTCCACGGTGCGCTGCCGGGCATGCCGGGACCGGCGGCGTTTCCGGGAGCCGCGTCCGTTCTTCTCCTCTTCCTGCCCGGTGTCGGTGCCCTCCGGTTCCACGAACAGGTCGTGGATGCGGGTGCCCACCATCATGTGCTGCCACAGCGGCACGGGGCGTTTCTCGTCCACGATCACCGACGTGTCGCCGCGCACCTGCTGGAGCCACTGGCCGAACTCCTCGGCGTTGCTGACCGTGGCGCTCAACGCCGCGATCTGCACGGATTCGGGCAGGTGAATGATGACTTCTTCCCACACCGCGCCGCGGAACCGGTCAGCCAGGTAGTGCACCTCGTCCATGACCACGTACGCCAGGCCCGACAGTGTGGCGGAGCCCGCGTACAGCATGTTGCGCAGCACCTCGGTGGTCATCACCACGACGGGCGCCTCACCGTTGATGCTGTTGTCCCCGGTGAGCAGCCCCACCTTGTCGGAGCCGTACCGGCGCACCAGGTCGGTGTACTTCTGGTTGGACAGCGCCTTGATCGGGGTGGTGTAGAAGCACTTGCGACCGTCACGCAGCGCCAGGTGGACAGCGAACTCTCCCACGACGGTCTTTCCGGAACCGGTGGGTGCGGCGACCAGCACCCCATGCCCCGTCTCCAAGGCTTTGCAGGCCCGGATCTGGAAGTCGTCGAAGTCGAACCCGTAGAGATTCTGGAACTCCTCGATGGTGGGGCTGGACTCCTTTTGTCGCCTGCGGAACTCGGCGTAGCGGGCGGCATAAGTGCTCATACTGGTCAGCCTAGAGGGTGGGAGGGGCAACGCGTCGTGTTCTTTTACTCACCGTGGCTGGCCGATGGCCATACCAGGCAAGACCGGTCTTATCGGTTCAGTGGTCGGTCACCATGCGCACCGAGCCGGGGCGGACCTCGCAGACCAGCGGGGGCGCGGCGAGACGTTCCCCGTCGGCGTGGGCGACGACGTCGCCGGCCACGCTGAGGGAGACATGTCGGCCCCGCAGCACGGTAACCTCGGGCAACTCCAGGTGGGATCCGGTGAAGACGCGAGGAAACAGGCGGAGGAAGCGGAGCCGGCCCACCTCGCGGACCACGATCACGTCGAGCAGCCCATCGTCGGGCCGGGCCTGGGGGCAGATCAGCATGCCGCCGCCGTAGCAGCGGGTGTTGGCCACTGCCACGAGCATTCCCGTGGTCTGTACGCGCTGCCCGTCGACGTCGACGGTGTAGTCGAGCGGGGTGAACGCGCCGAGCTCGGCGAGGACCCCGGCCACGTAGTCGAGACGGCCGAGGCTCCTCCGGAAACGGTTGACCCGCTCGTTGACGCGGGAGTCGAATCCGCAGGCGAGCACACTCAGATAGTGGCGGCCCGCCACATGTACCGTGTCCACCTGCCGTGTGTGCCCGGCCAGGATAGCCTGGGCGGCCGCATCAGGTGCGCGGGGCAGCCCCAGTTCGCGGGCGATATCGTTCCCAGTGCCCGCACCCACCACACCCAGCGGGATGTCGGTGCCGACCACGGCTTGCAACGCCAAGTGGACCAGGCCGTCCCCGCCGACGGTGACGAGCACGTCGGGGCGCTGCGCGACGAGCTGGTCGACGAGCCGGGCACTGTCCCCGGCTGACTCTCCCATGAGCAGGCGCACCTGGGCGCCCCGCGCACGCAGCCGCTCACGCAGCGCGGACGCGACGACGGCGGCTCGGCGGCGCCCGGAAGCGGGGTTGACCAGCAGGGTGACAGTCGGCACGGGGGATGGAGGGGGTTGCGGCGCAGGCCGGGCCTGGCCTAGTCGGACTCAGTGGATGGAGCGGTCTGCTTGTTCAGCGGGGAAGGCACCGCGGTCACCGGGACTTCGCCGCGCTGGATCGCGATCTCCTCGGGGGTCAGGTACTCCTCAGGGATGTCGAACTCGCCGTCCTTAGCGCCGAGCACGAACGCTTCCCACTCTTCAGGAGTGAAGAACAGGATGCCTTTGTCCGGGTTCTTCCCGTCGCGGATCGCCCGGTAGCCGTCGTCGAATTTCGCGACCTCCACGATCGCTTCGGAGTCGTCCCGCGACAGCGAGGACCGCATCCACACCACGTTGCTGGTGTCGTGCCATTTCTCGTTTCCGCGAGCCTCAGGCGGAAGGTCGCGGCGGGGCGTGGCGGAAGTGTGCTGTTCGTCCATGGGGCTCTCCCGTGAATGGTGTCCGGATCTCACGACCGGCGCGGGATGCTAGCGGTTCGACGTGCTTTCGGTCGTGCTGTCAAAGTCATTGAGCGGGGAGATCTCGTCGTCGTCAAGCTCTGCCAACGGATCACGGTTCCTGCTGCGGCGCCGGTCGTTGATGAAAGCGATCAGTTCCGCTGTTTCAAACAGCGCCACCATCGGAATTCCCAGGGCCAGCATAGTGAACGGGTCCCCACCGGGAGTAGCAACGGCGGCAAACAGGAAGATCAGGAAGATGATGATGGACCGCCACTTGCCGATGATGCGGTGGGACAGCACCCCCATGAAGTTGAGCAGCACCACGATGAGCGGCAGGACGAAGGCAGCGCCGAACACCGCCAACATCATGATCATGTAGTTGAGGTAGTTGTCGAGGGTGATCAGCGCGGTCGCACCCTCGGGGGCCAGGGAGAACATGATCTCCATGCCCTTGGCGGTGACGTAGTAGGCCAGCACCGTGCCCGAGAAGAACAGCGGGACCGCGAACCCCACGAACAGGTAGGTGTAGCGCTTCTCCTTGCCGCGTAGCGCGGGCGCGACGAACGCCCACAGTTGGTACAGCCACACCGGGCTGGAGACCAGCAGGCCGACGATGACAGCGACTTTGAAGCGCAGGTTGAACCCGTCGAAGATGCCGGTGAAGTTCAACCCGCAGTGGTCGCTGCCGCGCACCTCGGCGGAGAGCGAGCAGAAAGGCTGCTGCAGGAATTCCCACACCGGGTCGAAGACGAGAAAGCCGACCACGAGGCCGACGCCGATGGACAGCATCGATCTGAGCAGCCGGTCCCGCAGTTCACGCAGGTGCTCCATCAGCGGCATGCGCGCCTCAGGGTTCGCCTTCCGCTGCCGTCGTGTCCTCATCGCTGTACGTGTTCTCCGCCTCACCCGGTACCGACCGCGTGCCTCCCCCGTCCCCACGGGTGGTCACGCGACTTCGCTGGTTCGCCCCTCGCGGCTCAGGTCCCGTAGGGGCGCTGGATGCGTTCCCCGGAGTTGTCCACGATCCGCTGACCTGGCGGAAGCTGCGGGTAGCTGCCCGACTGCTGCTGGGTGCCGGGCTGCTCGGTGCGGGCCTCGGCCTGGTGGGTCTGGTCTGCGGTCTGCTGGGAAGTAGTGTCTTCCTCGCTCAGCCCTTTGGCTTCCGCGCGCAGGATGCGAGCGCTGCGGCCCAAGGAGCGCGCCAGCTCGGGCAGCCTCTTCGCGCCGAAGAGCAGCAGCGCGATTACCAGCAGGATGAGGATTTCTCTGGGCCCGATGCTCATGGTTGTGTCAGCCTCTCTGTCCGGCACTGCCTGCGCCACCGATGGTACGTCCTGGTCTGGCCACCCGTCCGGCGGGTGGGTGGTGGCTGGTCTCGCGGACCGCCGCGCGCAGCAGGTCCCATCGCTTCCCTACCGCCGCGTGAGCGACGCGGAGTTCGTTCGCTAACTCCTGGGCACCCGTGCACGATTGCACCGCGCACGCCCCTGCAGCGAGCGCCCCGGCCGCAACGATGAGCACGGCAACGGTCCACAGCACGTCTTGAGCCTACTCAATCCAGGGCGTAACACCACCCTCAGCGCTGGGGAACGTCGGGTCTTTCCTCCGCATACCGCTGCAGCGCCCGTTCAGCCAGCTCCCGGACCCGTGCCGCGAGCTCCCCGGGGGCGACCAGACGCCCGGTAGCGCCCAGCCGCAGCGCCAGCCGCACCGCCCAGCCGGGCTCCGGCGTGCGCAGTGTGGCGCGCACCCGTCCTCCGGGCAGTTCCTGCACCTCGGAGCAGACGTACTCTTCAGTGACCCAGCGCGCCGCAGGCTCCAGTTCGAATGTGACAAAAGCATCGTCGGCGGAGCGCTGCAGCACCCCGCTGCTCAGGTCGCGGCTGCGTACCCCGGCGGGCACTTCGGCAGCCACCGGCAGCACGTCCAGTTCGAGAATCCGGTCCAGGCGGAACAGCCGCACGTCGCGGCGGAGGCGACACCACCCTTCCAAAAAGTAGTGCCCGTCCTGCACGACCAGCCGCATCGGGTCGACTTCGCGTTCGCTGACCCGGTCGGCATAGCCGGACAGGTAGCGCAGGTGGACTCGGCTACCGGACTCCAAGGCTTTGCCGATGCGGTGCCGCAGCTCGGCGACCTCCGGGTTGTCGTCCACGCGCACGTCGACAGCGTCGGCGAGCTGGCCGGCAGCGCCCGCCACGTCGCGGAGCTTCTGCTCCACCCGGGCGAGCGCGACACTGTCCACGCCGGGCAGGTCACGGAGCAGGCGCAGCCCGACGACGAGGCTGGCTGCCTCGTCCGCGGTCAGCCGCAGGGGGGCGGCTAGGGTGTCCGCGTTGGAGATGATGATCTCCCCGGTTTCGGCGGCAGCCTCCACGTCCACGTCGATGAGATCGCCAGGGGTGTAGCCGGGTAGCCCGCACATCCACAGCAGGCTCAGGTCTTTGAGCACCTGTTTTTCGGTGAGTCCGAAGTGGGCGGCGACCTCGCTGACCCGCACGTCGTGGCTGAGGGCGTAGGGCACCAGCATGAGCAGGCGGCGCAACTGCTCAGTGGAGGTTCCGGCTCGACGCGACGCGGGGGGACGCGGCGTGCCAGGGAGTGGCGCGGGCGGGTCTTCGTCTGTCGCGGCCGCGACGGGTGCAGCTACGACGGCGCGCAGGTGGGCGACCACGGCTTTCCGGGCCTGTTCCGGTTCGCGTACCACCACGTGCTCGCCGTATTCGGCGACCCGCGCAGCCAAGTCGGCTTCGTCGACGTACGGGTACTCCACCACGTCCCATCCGGTGCCGCCGGTGCGCTCCCCCGCGACGATGCGCCGGGCGGCGCGGCGCAGCGCGTGGGCGGCGTCGGTGCGCGCCTCCAGCACTGCTACCTGCTCGGGTTCGGGCGGGCGCGCGTTGATCAGGGAACGCACGTCCACATCCTTCGGCACTTGCACCGGGGGAGCGCTGGTGTGGATCTGCACGTCGCCGACGATCCGGCTGAGACGGAAGACGCGGCGGGCACGGCGGTCCCGGTCGTAGCCGGCGACATACCAGTGTCCGGCGACGTTGGCGACCCCCCACGGTTCAAGCTCCCGGCGTTGTGGCGTGTCCTCTCCGGGTTTGCGGTAGTCGAAGCTGATGGGGCGGCGGTCCCGAACCGCCTGCCACACCGAGGGGAACGCGGGCTCGTCGGCGCCGAGAACCGGGGTGACCGCGGGCAGTGCCGCAGCGTCCACAGGCACTCCGACGCTGCGCAGTTTGAGCAGGGCGTTGGCGGCGGCCTCGCCGAGGACAGCGTGCCGCCAGGCGCGGGCGGCCAGGCCGAGTACTGCGGCCTCGTCGGGGCGCAGGTCGATTGGGGGGAGTTCGTAGTCGTCGCGGGCGATGCGGTAGCCGTCTTCGTCGCTGAGCGGATCGTGGCGGCCGGTGATGATCGGAATCCCTGCGTCGCGCAATTCTTTTTTGTCGCGCTCAAACATGCGTTTAAAGGCCGTGTCGCTTTCGACGTCCCCGTAGCCGTGGACGGTCGCCCGAATCTCTTGGGCACTGAGGAAACGCCTGGTGGCCAGCAGGCAGATCACCAGATTGAGCTGCCGTTCGGTCTTGCTCTGCGACATTTCCCGCCTTTCTGGACGCTGCCCGCGTACACGTGCGCCGGTTTCCCGGAATCGCGCCACCATGAACGGTACCGTGGCGCGCGTGATCAGATGGCGTGATGGACGGGTCCGTGACCTTGGCCGCTCGTGGCCTGGTGCAGTGGAGCTTGTCGTGGAGCTGGCCAGCGGGGAAGGCGAATGCCGGGCACTGGCCTATCCGGCACTGGTCGGCGACCCGCAACCGGGTGACCGGGTGCTGCTCAACACTACGGCGTTGGCGCTCGGGCTGGGAACCGGCGGTTATGCGTTCGTGATCGCCTTGCCCGACCGTCTGCCGCCCGACCCGAAAGGCCCCGGCCACTTGGTGAAGGCCCGCTACACCCCGATGCAGGCCACCGTGCTGGGCGCGGACGAGCAAGACTCCGAGCACCATGCGCTGCTGCGGGACGCGGACGGGATCGCGGGGATGCCGGTGGTGACCGCGGACCTGCACTCAGCACTTCCCGCCGTGGTGGCGGGGGCGCTGGCGGAGCGTCCCACCGCCCGGGTGGTCTACGTGATGCTGGACGGCGGGGCGCTGCCGCTGTGGTTCTCCCGCACCGTGGCGCAGTTGCGCGCGGCCGGGCTGCTGGCGGGGTCGGTCACCGTGGGGCAGGCGTTCGGCGGGGATGTGGAAGCGGTGACCGTGCACACCGGGCTGCTTGCAGCCCGGCACGTGCTTGCCGCTGATATTGCGGTGGTGGCGCAAGGGCCGGGCAACCTGGGAACGGGCACGCCGTGGGGGTTTTCGGGGGTGGCCGTGGGTGAGGCGGTCAACGCCGCGGCAGTGCTCCAGGGCCGTCCCGTGGGGGCGTTGCGGGTGAGCCAGGCCGACCCGCGCCCGCGGCACCGCGGGGTGTCCCACCACAGTGTGACCGCCTACGGGCGGGTGGCGTTGGCCCGCGCCGACGTGGTCGTGCCGCTGCTTGACGGGGAGTTCGGCGCGCGGGTGCGTGCCGAGGCTGCCGTGCTGGGCGAGCGGCACACTCTCGTCGAGGTGGAGGTCGACGGCCTGTTCGCGGCGTTGGAGGCCGTCCCGGTGCGGTTGTCCACGATGGGGCGCGGGCTCGCTGAGGATCCGGCGGCGTTCCTGGCAGCGGCGGCTGCAGGCCGGTACGCGGCCCGGATGCTGGGTTGAGGGACCCGCTGCCCGGGTAGTGCGGCCGGACCACGACGCGGGGCGGGGATCGATCCCCGCCCCGTCTCCGGCTCCGGGAAGCCGCTACTCTTCGGAGTTCTCCTTGTCGTCCGTGGACTCGTCGTCCTTGGCCTCCTCGGGAGCGGCTTCGCTTTCTTCCACGACCTCCGGCTCCTCTTCCTCTTCAGGCTTGGAGTTGTAGGCGCCGAGCAGGTCGACGACAAAGACGAGGGTGCCTTCCGGCTGGCCGCGCTCCGCAGCCTTGTCGCCGTACGCCTTGTCCTTGGGGATGACGAGCAGGACACGGCTGCCGACCCGCTGGCCGACCAGGCCTTCGTCCCAGCCTTCGATGACCCCGCCGACCCCGATCTGGAAGTGGAGCGGGTCGCCGTCGGTGTCTTCGTTCTCCGCGGCGGCGCGGTCCTCCAGCCCGGTGTTCCAGGTGGAGTCGAAGACCTCCCCGTCGTCCCAGCGCACGCCGGTGTACTGGACGACGATGTTCTGCCCCTTGGTGATCTCGGGCCCGTCGCCTTCGATGAGGGGGATGGCCTTCACGTCCTTGGGCGGGTCGGTGTCCTCCGGGATCGTGATCTCGGGCATGGTGCGCCCCTTGTCGACGACGGTGGGCATGTCCTCGCCGACGTCGGTGATCTGCTCACCGGGGACCACGTCGCCCTTGCCGTGGCGCGCGACGATGTCGACCACGGACACGGACGCTCCCTCGGGGGGCTCCTGCCCCATCATCTCGTACTGGCTGCGCTCCTCTTCAGTCGGCGGCGGGAAGAGGAACACGATCCGGGAGCCAACCGACTGGTTGACGATGGATCCCGCGAGGTCGTCGGGCATCCGCGTCAACGACAGCAGCTCGGGGGCGTCGTGCTCATAGGTGGAGCTGACCTGCTCCCCCTTGCCCTTGTCGGTCCACTGGTACTCCACGATGTGGGCGACCACGAGGTCGGTGTCGCGGATGAGGGCGCTGTCGTCTGTCCCGTGGTGGGCGACACCCGCGATCCGCTCTGTGGGCGGCTCGATGTCAGGGAAGGAGATTTCGGGCTCTTCGCCGACGGCACCGCTGACGACCGGGAGGCGGCTGTCGTACTCCTGCTCCGTCCGCATCAGCGCGGGGGTCTGCCACTCTTCGGGGATGACCCCGCATCCGGACGCCCCCAGCATCAGGGCGCTCACCGGCACCGCAAGGGCCACAGCCGCACGTCGACGCATGTTGTCACTACCTCAAGAGTCTGGCCACGGTCTCCGACACACTATCGGAGAGGGAAGGATGCCGTATCCGAGTAAGAGGTCGTTAAGAACTTGGGGGCACGTAACGGAATCGCGGTAGTTCTGCGACGATTCCGTGCCGTGCCCCGCTCTGTCATGCGTCGCCGGTCCGCTTCTGGTAGGCGTCCAGGATGTGCTGGGGGATCCGGCCGCGCTCACTGACCTCGTACCCTTGGGCCTGCGCCCACTTGCGGACCGCTCTCGTGTCGACCTTTGGAGTGCGGCTCTTGCGCCGGGGCCGGTTGGCGACCTTGCGTCCGGCTTTCACGTACGCCTCGAAGATGGAGCGGAGATCCTCGGCGTGGTCGGCGGACAAGTCGATCTCGTAGGTGACCCCGTCGATGCCAAAGGTGACGGTTTCATCGGCTTTGGAGCCGTCGAGATCATCGATGAGTTCGATAACCGTCTTCCGTGCCACAGTCTCTCCCCCTTTATTCTCGCTTTGCCGGCGTAAACACTATCGAATTACTGGGAAATTCCCGCGCTGCTTCCGCCTTCCCTTCGAGTCTTTCCCTGATATTGCCCGAATGCGACTCTCCTCACACCGGGACTTTCCTTCACCGGCCTCTCTAAGGTCTATACCTCTGCGGACCGTTCTCCTACCTTGATTGAACACTATGGGGGATGCGTCCGCCAAAGTATAAAGAAGACCCCGCATTTCTGCGGGGTCTTCCGATAGGCTCCCGGCCCGGTTGGCCCGGTTTCCGCAAACCGGTCTCCGCGGGGTTTTCAGGAAATCTTTCCGATGCAATCCTTCAAAACGCGACCGTGTTTCGGAAACTCCTTTCCCAGGGTAGGGGTCAGAACTCGACGAGGCTGCGGGCACCGCGTCCGGCGTGCAGCTCGGCGAGGGCGTCCGGCACGTCGTCCAAACCGATGGTCCTGCTGACCAGGGAGGAGAGGTCCAGCTCCCCGTCGCGGTAGAGCTTCAGCAGTTCCGGGACGTCCGTAGCAGGGTCGCTGCTGCCGTACAAGCAGCCCTGCAGGGTGCGGGCGAAATGGGGGATCTCCAGGGCATTGAGGGTCAGCGTGTCCGTGGCCGCGCCGAAGCCCACCACGGTGGCGGTGCCGCCGCGGCGGGTGCAGGACCAGGCGGCTCGGATGGTAGCGGCCCGGCCCACGCATTCGATGGCGTGGTCGACTCCCCGCCCGTCCGCGAGGGCGCGGATGCGCCGGGACAGGTCATCGCTGGGGGTGAGGAAGTGCGTGGCCCCCAGGGAACGGGCCAGCTCCTCTTTTTCTTCGACCGGGTCGACCGCGATCACCATGGCGGCGCCTGCGAGACGCGCCCCCTGGACGGCTGCCAGGCCGACCCCGCCCAGGCCGATCACGGCCACGGACTGTCCGGGACGCACCTGGGCGGCGTTGCGCACCGCTCCGACCCCGGTGAGCACCGCGCAGCCGAGGAGCGCGGCCTCGGTCGGGGGGATGTCTGCGGGGATCGCCACGCACGCGCTTGCGGGGACCACGGTCTCCTGGGCGAATGCGGCCACCCCCAGGCACGGGTGGACGTCGGTGCCGTCGGCGAGGGTCCCCCACACGCGGCGGGAGGCGTCGGCGGCGTTGGCGCACAGGTAGGGCTCGCCGTGGGTGCAGTGCCAGCAGGAGCGGCACGGCGGATTCCAGTTGAGCAGCACCGTGTCTCCGACGGACAGGTCGGACACTCCTGCGCCGACGTCGACGACGTGTCCGACTCCCTCGTGGCCCAGCACGGCGGGCATGGGGTGGGCGAGCTTGCCGGAGGCCAGGGACAGGTCGGAGTGGCACACCCCGGCGGCGGCCATGCGGACCCGGACCAGTCCGGGGCCGAGCTCGGGCAGGGCGACCTCTTCGATGCGCACGGGTTCGCCGGGGGCGCGGACCACAGCTGCGAGTGTGGTGGGCATGGTTCTCCTCGGGGTGGGATTGGTCGTGGGTGAGGTCACGGGAGCTGGACTGCCTTGACTTCGCAGAACTCCTCCAAGCCGAAGCGGCCCAGTTCACGTCCGTTGCCGGACTTGCGGTAGCCGCCGAAGGGCGCGGAGGGGTTGAACCGGCCGCCGTTGATGGCGACTTGACCGGTCCGCATCCGGCGGGCCACGGCGAGGGCCCGGTCGGTGTCGGCCGACCAGACCGCGCCGGAGAGGCCGTAGTCGGTGGCGTTGGCCAGTTCCACTGCGTCGTCGACGTCGCGGTAGCCGAGCACGGTGAGCACGGGTCCGAAGATTTCTTCGCGCGCGGCTGCGGCGTCGCGGTCCAGTCCCGCCAGTACGGTGGGGGCCACGAAGTATCCCTGTTCGGGCACGTCGGCGTCGGGTCCACCGGTGGCGAAGACCGCGCCGTCCTTGCGGGCCTGCTCCAGGTGCCCCAGGACGCGGCGGTGGGCGTCGGCCGAGGCCAGCGGCCCGATACGGGTGGCAGGGTCAGCGGGGTCGCCCATGGGTTTGCTGCGGGCCGCGTCCACGGCGAGGGCGACCGCTTCCTCGTAGCGGTCGTGCGGCACGAGCAGGCGGGTCAGGGCGGTGCAGGTCTGGCCGGAGTTGAGCAGGCAGTCGGAGACGACGGCTTTCACCGCGGTAGGCAGGTCGGCGTCGTCGAGGACAACTCCGGCGGATTTGCCGCCGAGCTCCAGGGCGACCTTCTTGACGGTGGCGGAGGCCACTTCGGAGACGCGGCTTCCGGCACGGGTGGAGCCGGTGAAGGAGATCATGTCCACGTCCGGGTGGGCCGCCAGTGCTTCGCCGACTACGGGGCCGGTGCCGGTGACGAGGTTGAACACGCCGGGTGGGAAGCCGACGGAGTCGATGATCTCGGCGAGGAGGAGCGCCGAGAGCGGGGCGATCTCGCTGGGTTTGAGGACGACGGTGCAGCCCGCGGCGAGGGCGGGGGCGATCTTCGCGACGATCTGGTGCAGCGGATAGTTCCACGGGGTGATGGCGCCGACGACGCCGATGGGTTCGCGGAGGATGAGGGAGTTGCCGATCTTCTCGGTCCAGGCGAAGTCCCGGGCGGTGGCGACGGTGTCCCCGAGAACAGTGAGGGGGAGTCCTACCTGGATGCGGTCGGCGATCACCTTGGGCGCGCCCATCTCCGAGGTGATGAGGGCGGACATCTCGGTGGCGCGCACGGCGAGTTCGCGGCGCAGGGCGTCCAGGTGGGCGAGGCGCTCTTCCAGGTCGGTGGTGGACCAGGCGGGGAAGGCGCGGCGGGCAGCGTGGACGGCGTGGTCGACCTCCTCGGTCCCGCACAGCGGGATGGTGGCGATGTCCTGGCAGGTGTAGGGGTTTTCCACCGCCATGCGGTCGCTGGTCTGGGGGGCGATCCACTGGCCGTCGATGTAGATTCGGTCGGTGGTGATCACGGTGCCTCCAGGCGTGGTCGGTCAGGCGAAGGCGCTGATGCCGGTGAGGGCGCGGCCGATGATGAGTTTCTGGATCTGGCTGGTGCCCTCGTACAGGGTGGTGACGCGGGCGTCGCGGAGGTACTTGCCGGGCGGGTATTCGTCGATGTAGCCGTAGCCGCCGAAGACCTGCATGGCGTTGTTGGCGGCACGCACCGCGGTTTCGGTGGCGTACAGCTTGGCCATGGATGCGGCCGTGGAGAAGGGTTCTCCCCGGTCGATGAGGTCGGCGGCCCGCCACACGAGGAGGCGGGCGGCGTCGGTTTCCACCGCCATGTCGGCGAGCATTTCTTGGACGAGCTGGAATCCGGCGATGGGACGGCCGAATTGGACGCGTTCCTTGGCGTGGGCGAGGGCGCTTTCCAGGGCGCCGCGGGCGGCGCCTACGGCTCCGGCCGCCACGGAGACGCGTCCCTTGTCCAGGGCTGCCATGGCGATGCGGAAGCCTTGGTTCTCCTCACCGAGGATGGCGTCGGGGCCGACCCGCACCTCGTCGAGGAAGAGCTGGGCGGTGGGCTGCCCCCGCAGGCCGAGTTTGCCGTGGATGGTGGTGCGGGTCAGTCCCGGGGTGTCGGTGGGCACCAGGAAGGCGGTGATGCCTTTGGGGCCGGGTCCGCCGGTGCGGGCGAAGATGATGGCGACGTCGGCCCAGGTGCCGTTGGTGATGAACATTTTGGAGCCGGTGAGCACGTAGTCGTCCCCGTCGCGGACGGCCTTCAGGGACAGGGAGGCGGCGTCGGACCCGGTGTCGGGTTCGGTGAGGCCGAAGCAGCCGAGGAGCTCCCCGGAGCACAGGCCGGGCAGCCAGCGTTGCCGCTGCTCTTCGGTGCCGTAGGTGGCGATGGACTTGGCGACGAGGCCCAGGGAGACCGAGACCAGGCCGCGGACGGAGGAGTCGCCGCGGCCGAGTTCTTCCATGACCAGGGCATAGGAGACGTGGTCGCCGCCCACGCCGCCGTACTCTTCGGGGATGGTCATGCCGAGGAAGCCGAGTTCACCGAGGCGCGGTACCAGGTCCCGGGGGACGCTCTCGGCGCGGTCCCACTCTACGACGTGGGGGGTGATCTCGCGGTCGACGAATTCCGCTGCCATGGCGCGCAGCGCGGTCTGTTCCTCGGTGAGGGTGAAATCCATTCCGCACCCCAAAACCTATCGCTGTTAGTTTTCTTGCGTGCAGACTAGGACATCCGGCTCCGCTACAGAACCCCGGGGGTTTCCTTGACCGCGCGCTCTCTTGCTGCACTGAAGACGTCTGACATCTGATCCGTATCCAGGGTGCGGGACGGGCCCGTGGTGTCCCTCCGCTGCTGGACGGGACACCACGCCCTTGTCGCCCCTCTGTACGTCACTGTCCGCTGATCAGTCGGGCAAGCTCCACGCGAGAGCGGATCTGCAACTGGCGGAAGATGTTGCGCAGATGGTGCTCCACAGTGCGCGGACTGATGTAGAGGCGCTGCGCGATCTCCCGGTTGGTGGCGCCCTCCGCCACCAACCGTGCGATCTGCTCCTGCTGGGGGGTCAGCCCCGCGGTGGGTGCGGGAGTGTCGTCGAGCGCCTCCCCGGTGGCACGCAACTGCTCCTTGGCCTGCTGCAGCAGCAGCGGCGTCTCCAACCGGGTGAACGCCTCCACCGCGGCCCGCAGGTGGGGGCGGGCCGCGGACGGCAGCCGCGAGCGGCGCAGCAGCGTGCCGTACGCCATCCGGGTCCGCGCCTCCTCGATACCGCCGCCCCCGCCCCGGCGGTGCAGGTTGAGCGCCTCCTCGAAGTATTCGCGGGCGGTCTCGCCGTCGCTCAGCAAGGCCCGGCAGCGGGCGACGAGCGCCAAGTCGTTGGGGCTCTGCGTGGCGTTGGCCCACTGCTCGAAGCTGGCTAGCGCGGCCTCAGCCCGCTGGGTCTCCCCTATGTGCACGGCTGCCTCCACGTAGTGGGGCACGCTCAGCAGGCGGATCGTGGGGTGGCCCTGGCAGGGTTCGCTGCGCGCCAGCTCTTCGAGGCGGGTCGCGGCCTCGTGCATCCGGCCCCGGGTCAGGTCGAGGTAGGCCAGGGCCCACTCGGTGAGCGCCCGCGCCAAGCCCAACGGCCGGCTGTCGGTGTGCTCGGTGACGGCCGCCACCCGGGTGGCGCATTCTTCCGCGTCCCCGCGCAGTGCCGCCAGCATGGCCAGGACAGCCAGGTGGTGGGCGGCGCAGTTGCGCTGCCCCGTCTCCGTGGACAACCGCAGCCCCAGGGAAGCGTGTTCGGTCGCGGTGGCCAGCGAGCCGTGGAGGAACTCGCCGTAGACGGCGTAGGACAGTGCTTTGGGCACCATCGACACGGTGCCGCGTACCCCGGCGCGGGCGATCGCCCGGGCGGTCTGGCGGCGCGCCCCGATCGCGTCACCCAGGCGCAGGGACGCCACGATCGACCGGATCAAACCGAGCGGCTCATCGTCGTCCTCCACGAGCTCCACCGACCGGCGGAGCGGTTCCAGCGCCGCCGCATAGTTCCCCTGGAACGCCAGCATCGAGCCTTCCAGGTAGGCCAGCCCGGAGTCGCGCTGCGGGTCGGACACGTCGAGGGTGAGCGCCTGGCGTGCCGCGGCGATGAAACGGCTGATGTCCCCGGCGAGGGAAGCGGCGTCAGCGGCGCGCAGCAGCAGGGCCCGGGCCTGCTGGGGGTTGTGGTCGGCGAGCTCGCGGGCCGCCGACATCAACTGGTCGCAGCCTTGGACCGAGTCTTCTTCTCCGACCGCCCGGTAGCCGTTGACCATGTCCGGCAGTCCGCGGATGCGGGCGATCGGCACATAGGGAGCGGCCTGTTTGATGAGGATGGTGCTGCGGCTGTACTGGCCTGCCGCCCACGCCTGGTAGGAGGCTTCCGCGAGGCGGTTGGCCCGCCGGCTGGGTTTCGTGGTCAGCTCAGCGGCCCGCTCCAGCAGGATCGACGCCTCCTGGGCGGTCAGGCCGGGCTCGCCCGCCGAGACCGCCGAGGTGATCTCGTATCCCAGTTCCTCGTCGGGGCCCCGGGTGGCTGCGGCGCGATGCCACAGCACCCGGTAGCGGGGGCCGCGGCCGTCCAGCAGCCGCGCCATCTCCAAGTGCGCCCGGGTCAGCTCGGCGCTGGTCGCGCGGCGGCACACCACTTCGCCCATCATCGGGTCGGTGAACTCCACCCGGTCGGCTTCCACGTAGAGCAGCCCGGCCCGCTCTGCCCGGTCAAGTGCCGCCACCGGGTCGTAGTCGCCGTCGCCCTCCGCGGTCAGGACCGGGACCGCCACCCCGGGTTCCACGGCGGCCAACAGCAGCAGCCGGGACACGTCCGCGGGCAGGAAGTCCAGTGTCTCGGCGTAGGCGTCCATGATCTCCGCGGGCAGCGGCAGCATGACCGACAGCGGTTCGGTGCCGGCACGCTGGGCGGGGGACAGCGATGCGGCGTAGTGGCGCGCGACCATAGGGTTGCCGTGGGCGCGGCGTACGAGTTCGCTGCGCACCGCCGGGTCCAGGTCGGGCGCGGTCTCCTCCAACACCTGGTGGAGGGTCTCCTCCGTCAAGGGGGCCAAGCGCATCCGGGGCAGCCCGGACAGTTCCCGGGGCGCGGTGTCCCGGGTGGCGAACAGAATCGCCGCCCGGATCCGGTTGAGACGGTGGGCGGCAAAAGAGAGCAGGGACAGCGAATCGGGGTCGACCCATTGGGCGTCGTCGACCACGCACACGAGAGGGCGTTCGTGGGACAGGGCGGTGACGAACGCTAAGACTGCGACCGATAGCGCCAACCGGTCGTCCTCGGCGTAGCGGCCGCGGCGCAGGGCGTCGTCCAGCAGCCGCTCGTGCTCCGGGCTGAGCGTTCCCCGGAGGTGCAGTACCGGCAGCAGCAATCCGTGCAATCCGGCCAGGGGGAGTCCGGATTCTGGGCGGCGGCCGTTGACCCGGAGCACCCGGTGACTGTCAAGCCGGTCCAGGACGGCGTCCAGCAGCGCGCTCTTGCCGATCCCCGGACTGCCTTCGACAACCAGTGCCCCACCGCGCCCCTCACGCCCGCGGGAGGCCAGGGTGACCAGGTGTTCGACCTCCGCACCCCGGCCGTATGTGCGGGAGGCCGGGGCCATCAGTACGTCTGCCATGTGACCCACGTTACCGAGACGTAGGTCACAGTCAACGGTGGGGTTGCTCTCCCTGCCCCCGGCGAAACTCCGCCTGGTCCCACCATTCGGGCCCTGAGCTGCGGAAGAGGGATGCCGCGAGGCCCGGAGCTGGGCCGGGCCTCGCGAGAGGACGTGAAGGCTTTTCCGCCGCTGCGGCAGAAGGGCTCGGTCAGTCGTGGAAGTCGTACTCGTCGGGGCCGACCCGCTCGTAGTCGACGGGGGAGATCTCGCCGCCTTCCCGGTCGGTCACCATGGGCTCCTGGAGGCGCTTCATGGTGCCGCCGTCCTCACCGGCCTGGTACTGCTGCACGAGCACACCGGCGTGTCCGCCGTGGTCGTCCGCGGACGAGGCGAAGGGGACCAGCCCGGGGCCCTGCCACTCCATGTTCTCCACCGCTTCGATGAGGCTCTTGCGCGTCGGGTTCTCGCCCGCGGCTTTGAGCGCCTTGGCGAACATCACGGCCTGCACCATGCCGTAGATGCGGGTGTTGGTGAGCTCACCCTCGCCGTACTCCTCGTGGATCTTGGTGAAGAACTGCGTCCACGGGTCGTCGGTCATGTTCACCTGGGGCAGGTAGCCGCTGGTGATGATGCCGTCGAGGATCTGGTCGACCGGCAGCTCGTCGTCGTCGGCGTACTCCTTGAGCAGGCCGCGCAGGGTGGGGATGTCAGAGCCGATGCTGCTGATCACCCACTGCGGGTGGTAGCCCTGGCCGACCGCGTTGAGGATGCCCAGCGCAGCGAAGGCCGGGATGCAGGCGCAGACCACGATGTCCGCCTTGGCCTCCTTGAACGAGGCGATCTGCCCGCCGACCGCGTCGGGTGCGGTGGACTCGTATCCTTCGTCGGCCACGACCTTGTCGGCCAGGTACTGGTCGAGCCCGGCGATCGAGTCGCTTCCCACGTCGTCGTTCTGGTAGTAGTAGGCGACCTTGGCGTCAGGGAAGTTCTCTTCGATGTACTTGGCGATGACCTTGGCTTCCTTGGTGTAGTCGACCTGGTAGCCGTAGGTCAGCGGGTACTGCTCGGGGTCGTTCCACATCAACGCGCCCGAGGAGGGGAACAGGTCCGGGACGCCCTTGTCGTTGAGGTACTGGATGACCTTGGAGTGGGTGGGGGTGCCCAGACCGCCGAGCATGGCGAAGATCTGCTCGCCTTCCACGAGCTCCTGGGTCACCTCCACGGTCTTGGTCGGGTCGTAGACGTCGTCCTTGACCAGGTATTCGATCTTTCGGCCGTGGATGCCGCCCTGGTCGTTGATGTAGTCGAACATCGCCGAGGCGCCCTGGGAGATCGCCAGGTACCCGGCGGAGGCGGGGCCGGTGAGCGGCTGGTGGGTGCCGATGGTGACCGTGTCGTCGGTGACTCCGACAGACACGTCCAGGTCGACCCCTTCAGAGTCCGCGACCTCGCCAGCGCCGCCGCAGGAGGTGGCCAGCAGCGACAGGGCCAGCATTCCCGCCGCCCACGTAATCGGTTTCCTCATCTCACGCTCCCACGTGTGGTGATGTAGGGGAATAGGGGGATATGCAGGGGAATCAGGTGATGGTTGTGGGAAGAACCGGTGGGCTCACCGTCGGCGCACCACGCCGCTGAGGCGGCTGAGCGCGCCGTGGATGCCCATCGGCCAGGCCATAACGATGACGATGAGCAGCGTTCCGAAGAACACCAGCGGCACGTTGTCGGCCACGCTGCTGCTCAACCCGAGCAGGTCTGCCAGCTCCTTTCCTGCCAGCTCCAGGTAGACCAGGGCCAGCGCACCCCAGAACGCGCCCCACAGGCTGCCCAGCCCGCCCAGGACGAGCGCGGCAAGCAGGCTCAGCGACAGTGCGAGCGAGAACGAGCTGGGGGTGGCGGTGCCCAGCAGATAGGCTTCGCAGGCTCCCGCCAGCGACCCGCATCCGGCGCTGATGACGAACGCGGTCACTTTGGTGCGTCCCACGGGGATGCCCGCCATGGCGGCGGCCGCCTCGTCGTCGCGGATAGCGCGTAGCCGCCGGCCCAGCCGTCCCCGGCTCAGCGTCGCCAGCACGACGAGGGCCACCAGCACGGTGAACCAGATGACCCAGGCCTTCCACTGGTTGTCGGTGACCAGCCCGGCGAGCTCGGGCGGGGCGCCGCGCATCTTGAACAGCAGGCCGTTGGACCCGCCGAGAATGTCGGAGAAGTACAGGGCCAGGGCAGGCAAACCCACCGCCAGGGCGAGGGTGGCCCCGGCCAGGTAGGGGCCGTGCAGCCGCGCTGTGGCCGCGCCGACCACGATCCCGGCGAGGCAGCCCACGACTACGGTGAGCACCATGATCGCTGCCAGCGGCACCATCGGCGCGTGCAGCACGGTCAGAGCCGTGGCGTAGGCGCCGATGAACATGAAAGCGCCGTGCCCCAGGGAGATCTGCCCGCTGGCGCCGACCAGCAGTTGCAGCCCGGCGATCGCGAGCATCAGGTAGCCCACTTTGGCGATGCGCAACTGCTCGATCGGGCCGACCAGGAAGGTCAGTGCGACGACCCCGAGGAGGGCGAGCAGGGCCGCAGCCAGGTGGGTGAGCAGCACGGGCCGGATCCGGGGCCGGGGGCGCGTGGACGGCGCGGCCTTGGGGGCGACCACGTCCGTCGGCGGGTCGTCTCGTCGCAGGGAGGAGGTCATCGGCTACACCTTTCGCACGGTCGCCCGGGAGAAGAGTCCGGCGGGGCGCAGGCTGAGCACGGCAATGAGGATCGCCAGGGCGGCGAGGGTGGTGAGTTCGGAGCCCACGTAGCCGGAGACATAGGACAGGCCCACGCCCAGCACCAGGCCGCCGGCCAGCGCGCCGAACGGGTTGTCCAAGCCGCCGAGTACGGCGGCCGCGATGCCGTAGACGAACACGGCGTCGAGCACGGTCGGGGACAGCAGCGGGGGCACCGCGAGCATTCCGGCAAGAGCGCCGATCGCCGAGGCGATGCCCCAGCCGAGGGTGAGCATCAGCCCGACCCGGACGCCGCTGAGCCGCGCGGACTCTGCGTGGAAGGCGGCGGCCCGCATCCGCAGCCCTAGCGGGGTGAAGCGGTAGAGGAGGAAGAGCACTGTGGCGACTACCCCGACCGCGGCGAGCGCGAAGATCTCCTCTGGGGAGATCGGGACTGCGGCCAAGTCGCGGAAGCTCATCGGCGGCGGGAAGGAGTGCTGCAGGTTGCCCCAGATCATGCCGGCCAGCCCTTGCAGCACCATCAGCAGGCCGAGCGTGAGGATGATGGCGTTGAGCGGGGACTTGTCCTGCACGGGGCGGACCAGCAGCCGTTCGGTGACCACACCGAGCAGGGTTCCGCTGGCCATGGCGGTGGCGAAACCGAGCCAGTAGCTGCCCGTCGCCTGGGTGACGGTGTAGGCGAGGTAGACCGCCATGAGCGCGAGGGCAGGCTGAGCGAAGTTCACTACCCGGGTCGCCTGGTAGATGATGACGAGGGACAGCCCCAAGGCCGCATAGATCGCGCCGTTGGCGATGCCCTCGAAGGTCAGACTGATGAACTGGTTCACGGGATCACCTCAGAAACCCAGGTAGGCGTGGCGCATCCGGTCGTCCGCGAGCAGTTCGGCGGAGCTGCCCCGCGCAACAACTGCTCCCTGGGAGAGCACGAAACCGTGGTCGGTGATGGACAGGGCGCTTGCGGCGTTCTGTTCCACCAGCACCACGGTCAGCCCAGTGCGGTCGCGCAGGTCGTGCAGCAGCCGCATGATCTGCTGGGTGATGAGCGGGGCGAGCCCGAGGGAGGGCTCGTCCAGCAGCAGCACGGCAGGTCGGGCCATCAGGGCCCGGCCGATGGCGACCATTTGGCGTTCCCCGCCGGAAAGGGAGGCTGCGGGCTGGTTGCGCCGCTCCACCAGGGGCGGGAACAGTTCGTAGACCTCGTCGAGGGCTTGGGCCCGGTCGCGCCGGTCGGCGCGCCACAGCCCGCCCAGCCGCAGGTTCTCCTCCACGGTCAAGTCGACGATGACCCCGCCGCCTTCCGGGACGTGGGCGAGACCGCGGCGGACCATGCTCTCGGCGGGGGCGCCGGTGATGTCTTCGCCGTTGACGAGGATCCGGCTGCCGGGGGCGGCGGGCTGGAGCCCGGAGATGGTGCGCAGCAGGGTGGTCTTCCCGGCTCCGTTGGCGCCCAGGACCGCGCAGATCTCTCCCGGCTGGACGGTCAGGGACACCGAGCGTAGGGCTTGGACCGCCCCGTAGTAGGTGGAGAGGTTCTCGATCTGCAGAATCGGGGTGTCACTCACCGGCAGCCTCCTGCACCGGAGTGCCCAGGTAGGCCTCCGCAACCGCGGGGTCTGCTTGGACGACGGACGGCGGACCGGAGCAGATGACCTGGCCGAAGTTGAGGACGACGATGTGGTCGCACACGTCCATGACCAGGTCCATGTGGTGTTCGACGAGGACGACGCCCATGGTTTGGCTGCACCGCCGGATCGTGGCGGCCAGGTCGGCCATGTCCGCGCCGGACAGGCCGCTGGCGGGTTCGTCCATGAGCAGCAGTTCAGGTTCGGCGACGAGGGCGCGGGCCAGGGCCACGCGTTTCTGCAGTCCGTAGGGGAGGGTCGAGGGGTAGGCGTGGGCGACGTCGGCGATCCCGAACTCTTCGAGCACGGCCATGGCCCGGTCGGTGAGCTCCCGTTCGTCGCGCTGGTAGCTGCCGAGTCCGGTGAGCATGCCGGGGAGTCGGGAGCGGCCCAGCGGGTCGGCGCCGACGATCACGTTGTCCAGGACCGTCATCCTCTCGAAGAGGTTGAGGCCTTGGAAGGTGCGGGCGATTCCCAGGCGTGCAAGCTGGTGGGGACGATGGTTGCGCAGGGGGCGCCCTTTGAAGGTGATCGTGCCGCGCTGGGGTCTCACCACGCCGGTCATCACGTTGAACAGCGTGGTTTTACCGGCTCCGTTCGGGCCGATGAGGCCAGTCACGCTCTGGGGGGCGATCGTCAGTCCGACATCGGAGAGCGCGGCGAGGCCTCCGAATCGGACGGTTACCCCCTCGACCTCCATCAGGGGGGAGGGTGCGGTAGGGGCCATGAAGCCTCTTTCTGTCAGTGCGGAGCCACCGCGTCTTGGACCGCGGGGATATACCTCGCCGCATACCAACTGGTTGGCATGCGGCGAGGTCACGAGTGCGGCGCGCCGGGGAGGGACTGAAGGGGGGACAACGCCGCGGACCATCAAGTTACCTATGACCTGGATCACCTGGAAGTGGTCTCGCGCGGAACCGGTGATTTCACCGATAGGCCCTTGCACCGCGATGACCTGCGGCGTAAAAATAATTCAGATTTATTTAGGCGACTGTGACCGTCCGACTCCGGAGCGCATCGTGCCCCTTCCTGTCCGTACCGCCCGCTTCACCGACCGCGTCGCCCTCGTCACCGGGGCCGCAGGCGGCATCGGGGCCGCAACCGCACAGCGGCTAGCCGCCGAAGGCGCCGCCGTGGTCCTCACCGACATCGACACGGAACGCGGAGAACGCGTCGCCGCCCGCCTCCGCGACCAAGGCCACCGGGCGGTCTTCCAGTACTGCGATGTCTCCGACGAAGACTCCTGGGCCCACGCCGTCCGCACCGCCAACGACACGTTCGGCCCCGTCGACGCCCTCGTGAGCAACGCCTACCGCGTCACCATCGCCCCCGCCCACGCCACCTCGCTTGCCGACTGGAACGACCAGATCGCGGTGACCCTCACCGCTACTTTCCTCGGGGTACGCGCCTGCCTCACTGACCTCCTGGCCCGCAACGGCAGTGTGGTCGCGGTGTCCTCTGTGCACGCCATGGTGGGCCTGCCCGGCCGCCCCGCCTATGCCGCGGCCAAAGCCGGGCTGACTGGACTGGCCCGGCAGCTCGCCGTGGAATACGGGCCGCAGATCCGGGTCAACAGCGTCCTCCCCGGCCCGATCCGCACCCGGGCTTGGGACAACGTCAGCGAAGACGACGTGCGCCGCAGCGTGGAGCAGACCGTGGCAGGCCGCCTCGGCGAACCCGACGAAGTCGCCGCCGCGATCGCCTTCCTCCTCTCCTCCGACGCCTCCTACATCACCGGCACCACACTGCTGGTCGACGGCGGCTGGACCTCCTACAAAACCTCCGCGTGACCATGAGCAGCTCCTACCCCGGGCGGGGCGTCCACGGCCGCGTCGTCGAACTCCTCGGCGAACGCGTCGCCTCCGGAATGATCCGCGAAGGCGACACCCTCGACCTGCGCTCCTTGAGCGCCGAACTCGGTGTGAGCATGAGCGTGGTGCGGGAAAGCGTGCGGGTACTCGCCGCCAAAGGCCTCGTGGACTCCCGCCAGAAACGCGGCACCTTCGTGCGTCCGCGCACCGAGTGGAACCTGCTCGACGCCGACGTCGTGCGCTGGCGTGCCCGAGGCGGTGACACCGCCCGGCTCATGGCCGACCTGGCTGAACTGCGTGCCCTCATCGAACCCGCTGCGGCCCGCTTCGCTGCCCAGCGACGCACGGAAAACCAGCTTGCCGACCTGGACCAGGCCCTCGACTGCATGGACCGCACCCGTGGGGATCCGCGCGCCCACGCCCTCGCCGACCTCGAATTCCACCGCTGCCTCCTCGCTGCCTCCGGCAACGAACTGCTATCCCGCATGGACCTGCTCGTCGCCCCCGGCCTCGTGGAACGCGACATCCTCGTGCACTCCGCCGACCCGAAAGCCGACCCGGTGCCGGCGCACCGCGCCGTCGTCGACGCCGTGCGCGCCCGCAACCCTGACGCCGCCGAGCAGGCGATGCGCGCCCTCCTCGCCGCCGCCGACGCCGACCTCCGCCGCCTTGCCGGCACCGCCTTGGACCCGCCCAACCGGAAGGACCGCCCGTGAAGATCGTCCGTGTCGAAACCTTCGCCGTCCCCCCGCGCTGGCTGCTGTGCCGGGTCGAAACCGACGACGGGGTCGTCGGCTGGGGCGAACCCGTGGTGGAAGGACGCGCCTCCACGGTCCGCACCGCCGTGCACGAACTCGCGGAACTCCTCCTCGGACGCGACCCCATGCGTATCGAGGACCACTGGCAGTTGATGACCAAAGCGTCCTTCTACCGGGGCGGGCCGGTACTGTCCAGCGCGGTCGCCGGACTCGACCAGGCTCTGTGGGATATCGCGGGCAAAGTCCTCGGCGTCCCCGTGCACGTGATGCTCGGCGGCCCGGTACGCGACCGGGTGCGGGCCTACAGTTGGGTAGGCGGGGACGAGCCCAGCCAAGTCGCAGACGCGGTAGCGGAACGGGTCGACGCCGGGTTCACCGCGGTGAAAATGAACGCTTCCGGCCGCACCGACCCGCTCTCCACCGCGCACGCTGTCGCCGAGATCGTGGCACGCGCCGAAGCCGTCCGCGACGTGCTCGGCCCCGACCGGGACTTCGCCGTGGACTTCCACGGCCGGTTCACTACGGCGAACGCCCGGCGCGTCATCGACCACCTGGCCCCGCTCCACCCCTTGTTCGTCGAAGAACCGGTGCTGCCCGAATACACCCACCGCATCGGGGACGTGGTCGCGGCCACCACTGTGCCCATCGCCACCGGGGAGCGGCTGTTCTCCCGCTCCGACTTCCTGCCCGCCTTCCAGGCAGGCATCGCCGTCGCCCAACCGGACCTCTCCCACGCGGGCGGCATCTCCGAAGTGCGCCGGATCGCCGCGCTCGCGGAAACCTTCGACGTGCTCCTGGCCCCGCACTGCCCGCTCGGCCCGATCGCCCTGGCGGCCAGCCTGCAGATCGCCTGCTGCGTGCCCAACTTCCTCATCCAGGAGCAGAGCATCGGCATCCACTACAACCAGGGGGCGGATGTCCTCGACTACCTCATCGACCCGGACGTGTTCACCTTCACCGACGGTTTCCTGGCGCGGCCCACCGCGCCCGGGCTGGGCATCACCGTGGACGAGCGCGCCGTCCGCGACGCCGACGGATCCGTCCCCGACTGGCGGGGCCCCGTGTGGCGGCACCCCGACGGCTCGTTTGCTGAATGGTGATCTTTCATCTCAATCACCCCTCCGTGTGACCTCTTGCACATTAAGTGAGGGAATGTTACTTTCGCGGAAACCGACCTGTTTGAGGTATCCGCGCATGGGGAGTGAGAGTCTGGCCGACCGCCTGGCCGACCGCCTGCTCGACCAGGTGGTGCGCGGTGAACTCGCCGTGGACGAGGCCCTGCCCTCGGAAGCCGAGATCGCCGCAGCAGCCGACGTCAGCCGTCTGACCGTCCGCGAGGCGGTCAAAGTGTTGCGGACCAAGAACATCGTCCGGGTCAAACGCGGTCGGGGAACCTACGTCAACGCACCCGAGCACTGGACTGACCTGGAACTCATCCTGCGCATGGCGCAACGCCGCAGCGGGGCAGGCGCCGCAGCACTCGGACTGCTGGAAGTACGGCGCATCCTGGAAGCCGGAGCCGCCGAACTCTGCGCCCAACGCCGCAGCGACGCCGACCTCGCCCTGTTGACCACACACGTCGCGGAGATGGACAAAGCCATCGCCGCGGACGACGCCTCCACGTTCGCCCGCGCTGAAACCGCCTTCCACGAAACCATCGTGCGGTCCTGCGGCAACGTGTTCATCCCAGCGATCTGCGCCCCCGTGGACCGGCTACTGCTGCACCTGCACGCCCGGACCGCAACCATCGCCCACATCCGGGTCCGCGCCCAAAGCCACCACCGCCGGATCCTGTCCGGAATCGCCGCCGGCTCCCCTGCCGCAGCCCGGGACGCGATGCGCGCCCACTTCGACCAGCTCGCTGAAGACCTGCTGCGCCACGTCGTCGACCGCTGCGGTGTCAGCGAACCGTAGCCGGCTGCCGCACCCGACGGCAGAAGCGCAGCGCACAACTGCCTGGGCTGCGGCGGGGAGAAACGCTCCCGCTCCCCGCCGCAGCCCGGCATCACCACTCACATGCCAGCGATGAGCTTCTCCACCCGTTCATCCACCGCCTTGAACGGGTCCTTGCACAACACGGTGCGCTGCGCCTGGTCGTTGAGCTTGAGATGCACCCAGTCCACGGTGAAGTCCCGCCGCTTCTCCTGGGCTTTCTTAATGAACTCGCCGCGCAGCCGGGCCCGCGTCGTCTGCGGCGGCACCGACTTCGCTTCGAAAATCCGCAGGTCGCTGACCACCCGCTCCATCTGCCCGCGCTGCTGGAGCAGGTAGAACAGGCCGCGGTCCCGGTGAATGTCGTGGTAGGTCAAGTCGAGCTGGGCCACCCGGGGGGACGAGAGGCTCAACCCGTGCTTGGCCCGGTAGCGTTCCAGCAGCTTGTACTTGGCGACCCAGTCGATCTCCCGCGCCACCAAGTCCAAGTTGCCGCTCTCCACCGCCTCCAGGGTGCGCTGCCACAACTCCAAAACGCGCTTACCGGTCGCGTCAGTGCCGGTGCGGTCCACAAAGCTCTGCACCCGCTCCAAGTATTCGCGCTGGATCTCCAACGCGCTGGCCTCCCGACCGTTGGCCAGGCGGACCTTGCGGCGGCCCGTCATATCGTGGCTGATCTCGCGGATCGCCCGGATCGGGTTCTCCAACGTGAAGTCGCGCATGGGCACATTCGCTTCGATCATGCGCAACACCAAGTCGGTGGAGGCGAGCTTGAGCAGCGTCGTGGTCTCGCTCATGTTGGAGTCGCCCACGATCACGTGCAGTCGCCGGAACCGCTCCGCGTCCGCGTGCGGCTCGTCACGCGTGTTGATAATCGGACGGGACCGGGTCGTCGCCGACGACACACCCTCCCAAATGTGTTCGGCGCGCTGACTGACGCAGTACAGCGCGCCGCGCGGAGTCTGCAGGACTTTACCCGCCCCGCAGATGATCTGGCGGGTCACCAGGAAGGGAATGAGGACATCGGCGAGCTTCCCGAACTCCCCGTGCCGCGCCACCAGGTAGTTCTCATGGCAGCCGTAGGAGTTGCCGGCCGAGTCCGTGTTGTTCTTGAACAGGTAGATGTCCCCGGCGATCCCCTCCTCGCGCAGCCGCTGCTCGGCGTCGATCTGCAGCCCTTCCAGGATGCGTTCCCCGGCCTTGTCGTGGGCTACCAGGTCGAGCAGGTTGTCGCACTCGGGGGTGGCGTACTCCGGATGGGAGCCCACGTCCAGGTAGAGCCGCGCGCCGTTGCGGAGGAACACGTTGGAACTGCGCCCCCACGACACCACACGGCGGAACAGATAGCGGGCCACTTCGTCCGGTGACAGCCGGCGCTGCCCCCGGAACGTGCAGGTGACCCCGTACTCGTTCTCCAGACCGAAGATGCGGCGTTCCACGCGGCCTCACCCGTCCTTCTTCATCCGCGGCGCCGCGGACCCGCGGCCCGCGGCGCCTGCCGAATCACACTCAGTCAGTGGCGCCGCCGTCTTCAGAGGACTGCGCTTCAGCCGCCTCCTCGGCCTCGCGCGCCTCCTGGAGCATCCGGGCCAACCGTTCCCCCTGGATGCGACGGAACTTACGGTGCGGCCGCGAACGTTCCAGCACCGCCACCTCCAGGCTGCTGGCTTTCAGCTCGCGTCGTTCACCGTTTTCGTGCGCCAGACCGTGCACCGCGACCCGCAGCGCGTCGGTCAGGGACATGTTCTTGACGTACCGTTCCCGCAGCGCCGCAGTCACCCGCTCGGCGGAGCCGCCCATCGCCAGGAAGTCGCGTTCGTCGACCACGGAACCGTCGAAAGTAATCCGGTAGATCTGGTCGGAGTCGGGGGAGTCACCGACTTCCGCGACGACAATCTCGACTTCCCAGGGCTTGCTGCTCTCCGTGAAGACCGCGCCGAGGGTCTGGGCGTACGCGTTGGCCAGCATCTGGCCTGTGACGTCGCTGCGGTCGTAGGTGTAGCCGTGCATGTCGGCGAAGCGGACACCGGCAAGGCGCAGATTCTCGAACTCGTTGTAGCGGCCGACCGCGGCAAACGCCACCCGGTCGTAGAGTTCGCTGATCTTGTGCAGCGTCCGGGACACGTTGTCCGCCACGAACAGGATGCCGCCCTCGTATTGCAGTACGACGGCGCTGCGGCCCCGCGCGATCCCTTTTCGCGCGTAGTCCGCCTTGTCCTTCATGATCTGTTCGGGCGAGACGTAGAACGGCATCGACACCGGCGTAGTTTCCTTTACTGGTCGAAGAGCACGGATGACAGGGTCAGCTCACCGGGGCGGTGGGTCCGTCGGGGTGTTCAGCGCGGGCGGCTACCACCGTCTGCGCCAACGATTCGACTTCCTCGTGCGACATCCGACGGTGGCCGTCCTCGGTAATGACGTCGACCAGCGGGTAGATCTTGCGGTGCAGGTCAGGACCACCCGTGGCGGAGTCGTCGTCGGCCGCGTCGTAGAGTGCCTGCAGCGCAACCAGTGCAGCGTCGGTCTCGGCAAGGTCATCGCGGTACAGCTTCTTCAAAGCCCCTTTGGCGTAGACCGAACCGGACCCGATGGCGTGGTAGCGGTGCTCCTCGTAGCAGCCGCCCACCGGGTCGTAGCTGAAAATGCGGCCTTCTCCGCGGGACGTGTCGTAGCCCACGAGCAGCGGGACCACCACAAACCCCTGCATGGCCAGCCCCAGGTTGGAGCGGATCATGGTGGCCAGCCGGTTGGCTTTGCCTTCCAGCGACAGCGGGCGCCCTTCCCGCTTCTCGTAGTGCTCCAGTTCCACCTGGAAGAGCTTGGCCAGTTCAATACCGATTCCGGCCGATCCCGCAATACCGACCGCAGAGAACTCGTCGGTGCGGAACAGCTTGTCCATATCCCGGTTGGCGATCACATTGCCGGACGTGGCTCTACGGTCGCCCGCGAGCACGACACCGCCGGAAAAGACAACAGCCACGATCGTCGTGGCTTCGGGAGTCAAGTGGGCGGGGGAGCTGTCGGAGGGAAGGTTGGCGAAATTGGGCAGCCGGTCGGGACTCACCTGACGGAGGAAGTCGACGAACGACGTGGGCCCCGGACTCATGAACGCGGCGGGCAGCCGTCCACTACCCATGAACGCTTCAGACACGCGACTCCCTTCGGAGGTGCCCCGTCCACGTGGACGGGGCACCGCGGACTTGTTCGTTTGCCTTGCTGTGACCCTACTGACAGCTCAGAAGACGGAGGTACCCGCCGACGGTGACTTCTCTTTCAGCGAACTTCCGCCTGGGGACGGCATCGACGCCTGGGGTACGGTGCGGGACTACTCGCCGCCTTTCTGCACGAACTGCCGGACGAAGTCTTCTGCGTTGCTCTCCAGCACCTCGTCAATCTCGTCGAGGATGTCGTCCACGTCCTCGGCCAGCTTCTCGTTGCGCACCGAGGTCTCCGTGGTCACCTCGATCTCTTCAACCTCCTGGTTGCGTCGGGTTGCGTGCTTCTGACCCCCGGTTTCCTTCGTCGCCATGTGGAGGCTCCTCCCTGTGTTCGAGCTCTCGCCTCTATCTTGGCCACTTGACGCCCAACTCAACCCTTACGCAGAGCGTCGTTTCGCGCACGTTACCCACTGCGGCACACGTACACACGTTTGAACAGCCACAATGCACACCGTATCGCCTGGGAAAACAGAAAAATAGGGCCGGATTTCTCGCCTTGTCCTGCCGTGCTCGCCCGGGGCCAGGCCGCTGTAGGGTACCGGTCGTCCACGTATCGCGCTCACCCACACAGCGCAACGTCCGGAAAGGGGACGGCGGTGGCCGACACCAACGAGTACGCGGCAACGTTCAACCTGGTCGACAGCGACGGAGACCAGCGCATCTCCGCGCGGGAACTGGGGCGGCTCATGGAAGTGCTGGGCTCGCCGATCACCCTCGACCAGGCCGAAGAGGCCGTGCGCAGCATCGACTCCGACGGCGACGGGCTGATCTCGCTCGAAGAGTTCGCTGCCTACCTGGAGTCCGCCCGCAACTGAGGCGGGCCCTCCCCCCACGAAAAAAGGTGGGGGCCGACCCGCGGCCCCCACCAGTGCAGCACTGTGGTTACTGCTCTTCCGCCCGGTAGGCGATTCGACCGTCCAGCACGGTCAGCCACGCGTTCACGTCGCTGAGCTCCTCGGTGGGGATGGCTTCAATGTCGCGGTCCAACACCACCACGTCTGCGAGATAGCCCGGCTTCAACGCGCCCAGCCGGTCCTCCACGCCCAGCGCATACGCCGCGTCCCACGTGTGGGCGCGCAGCGCCTCGTGCACGCTGATCGCCTGGTCGGCGCCGATCTCCACACCCTCGCGGGTGGTGCGGCGGACCGCGTTGGCGACCGTGTCCATCGGACGCAGGCTGGACACGAACGAGTCACTCGACAGCACCGGACGCAGCCCCAAGTCCAGCTCCTCCCGCATAGGCTGCAGCCGGTGCGCCCGCTCCCCCAAGCGGCGCAGGAAGTCGCCGCCGCTGTCGTAGAGGAAGTTCGGCTGGTTCACCGGGATCACCCCGTAGTCGGTGAACCGCCGCGTCTGCTCAGGCGTCGGGTAGCCGCAGTGCTCGATCCGCGGCCGCGGGTCAGGCCCGGCCACTTTGACCGCCGCGTCGATCGCGGCCAGGGTCTGCTCCATCGCCCAGTCGCCCTGCGTGTGGATGGCGACCTGCCAGCCCTGCTCGGCCGCGCGCCGCACCAAGTCCACCAGCTCCTCGGGCTCGTGGTACATGCTGCCGGTGAACTCGCCGTGCTCCCCGTACGGCACGCTGAACCGGGCCGTGCCGCCCAGCAGAGTGCCGTCCGAGTAGAACTTCATCCCGGTCAGACGCAGCCAGTCGTCGCCGAACGGCGCCGCCAGCCCCACAGAGTGGAACGCGTCCAACTGGTGGGACAACGGCAGCCCGAAGGTCCGCACCGGCAGAGTCCCCGCCGCGTGCGCTGCCCGGTAGACCCGCAGCTCCCGCGCGGAAACCTGCGGGTCGCACACCGTGGTCACCCCGGCGGCGAGATACGTGTCCGCGGCATCCTGCAGCCAGCCCAGCAACTGCTCAGCGGGCAGGTCGGTGTGGAAGTTCGGCCCGTGGCAGCCGATGTCCACCGCCAGCGGCAGCAGCAGCTCCATCGCCGAATCCACCACCATCCCGGTCAGGCGGCCCGCCTCGTCCCGCAGGAACGCCCCACCAGGCGGGTCGGTGACGTCATCGGTGACCCCGCTCTGCGCGAGCGCGGCAGAGTTGACCACCGCCTGGTGCCCGGAAACGTGGTAGATGATCACCGGATGCTCGGTGGTGGCCTCGTCCAGCACGCGCCGGGTGGGACGGCCCTCCGGGTATTTGGCGTCGTCCATCCCGAACGCGCGGATCCACTGCCCCGGCGGGGTGCGCTCCGCCGCGGCCGCCACCGCCGCGACCAGGTCGGCGACACTCGTCACCGTCGGATAGCGGGCGTCGAGCGCCGCCAGCGACTCTGCGGTGGACAGCAGGTGGTTGTGCGGGTCGATAAACCCCGGCAGAACCGTGCGCCCGCCCGCATCAATCTCCACCGCGTCGGGACCCACCGCGGCCCGAGCCGCCTCCTCAGTTCCCGCGAGCAGGATCCGGCCGTCCCGGACGGCCAGCGCTGCAGCACGCGGGTTCGCCTCGTCCATGGTGATCACGGTGGCGTTGCGGATCAGCAGAGCGGACACAGCTCGACTCCTTCGTCATCGGTGTCACAGGGTGCGCCGCCAATGCGGCACAACCAGACAGGGTCCAACGGGTCAGGCTTCAGCAGCAGCGAGCACGTCGCTGTCGCGGTAGCGGGGCGCCTTGACCAGGCAGGCGATGCTCACCAGGGCCATGAGGATGAGCAGGCCCGCAACCGAGTAGATGGTTCCGGTCGCTGCGTACAGCGCGGTGCAGACCAGCGGGGACAGGCCACCGAAGATCGCCCCGGCCACCTGGTAGGCCAGCGAGACGCTGGTGTAGCGGGCCTCCGGCGGGTACATCTGGGCCAGCACCCGGGCGATCGGGCCGTAGGTCGCGGCCATCACCAGGCGCATCAGAGCCAGTGCCAGGAAGATCAGCGCCGTGCTGCCCGTCTCCAAGACGAGGAACTGCGGCACCGCCAGGATGATCACACCGATCAAGCCCAGCACCACCACGCGGACCGTGCCGAAGCGGTCACCCAGCCAGGACACGCCGAGGGTCGCGACCAGTTCCACGAAAGCCGCGACCGACAGGCCGTTGAGGATGACCTGCTCGCTCACGCCGACTTCCGTCACCCCGTAGCTCTGCAGGAAAGTGGTGACGACGTAGTAGCCGCCGACCGCCACCGGAAGCACACCGATGCCGAGCAGCAGCGGCTTCCACGAACCCTGCAGCGCGGCGCGCAGCGGCAGCTCCTTGGGGGCCTTCTCCTGAACCGCGGTGAAGACCGGGGACTCCTCCACCTTGAGGCGGATCATCAACCCCACCGCCACAAGCACGATGGAGGCGAGGAACGGCAGGCGCCACCCCCACGAGTAGAGGAAATCGTTGCCCACGGCAGCGATCAGGCTGAAGGACCCGGTGGCCAGCAGCGCACCCGCGGGGTTACCGAGCTGGGCAAAAGATCCGTAGAACGTCTTCTTGTTCTCGGGCGCGTGCTCCACGGAGATCAGCACCGCGCCGCCCCACTCGCCGCCCACGGCGATGCCCTGCACGAAGCGCAGCACCACCAGCAGCAGCGGAGCAACGAACCCGATCTGCTTGTACGTGGGCAGCAACCCGACCAAAAACGTCGCGGTACCCATCATGACCAGCGTGGTGACCAGCGCGGACTTGCGGCCCACCCGGTCACCGTAGTGGCCGAAAATGATGCCGCCCAGCGGACGGGCGAAGAAGCCCACCGCGAACGTGGCGAAAGAAGCCATGAGTCCCACGAGAGGATCCGTGTCCTCTGGGAAGAACGCGGTAGCAAAGATGAGGCTGGCAGCGGTGGCGTAGATGTAAAAGTCGAACCACTCGATGGTGGTACCGACGAACGACGCGATCGCGGCACGTAGCGGACTGCTGGTCGTTGGGGGACTCTGCTTACTCATGATGGCTCCGTGCGGGTCTCTTCAGACGCCTCCTCGTGGAGGTGCCGGTAAACTGCCTGAACTCCACGATGACCTGCGTAAATAGGAACAATGTGACGTTAGACTCCCCCATAGGGAACCGTGAAAGACGATTCGTATAGTCAAAACCGTGACTAATGTGCAGTACGCACAGTTTGCGGGCGGCAGACCGCTCACTATGCGCGCTTTGACCGCCCGACCTGACCTGGAAATCCGGATCCGCGCCGGCCACGGCGGACTGGACCGCACCGTGCGCTGGGCCCACGTCACCGAACTCCACGACCCGGTGCGGTGGCTCCGCGGTGGAGAACTCGTGCTGACCGTGGGGTTAAACGTCGGCGCCACGGAAGCAGAACAGCGCGCCTACGTCGCCCGGCTCGACACCGCGGGATGCGCCGGACTCGGCTTCGCCCTTGACACGTGGCTGACCGAAATCCCGCCGGCCATGGTGGACGAGGCAGAACAGCGCAACATGCCGCTGCTGTCCGTGGAAGGCAACACCCCGTTCATCGCGATCGTGGAAGCGGTCGCCGAACACTACGCCACCGAGCAGCTCCGCCTGCAAGGCAAAATGCTCACCGCCCAGGACGCCATGGTCCGCTCCGCCCTGCGCACGGGTCTGCCCGGTGTGGTCACGGAACTCGCCAAAGCAGTCGCCGGGGAAGCCCTTCTCCTCGACCAGAACGGGTTGACCACGCACTCTGTCCCCGGTGGCGAACACCCCTGGCACAGCACGGTGCGGTCCGCGGTCGTCCTCGACGGGGACCGGCCGCGCGGCATGTCGATCCTCGCCGACGGGGACGCCACCATCCTCCTGCAAAGCCTGCGCGCTGGCGGCAGCACCCTCGGCTGGCTGGCGCTGCGCTGCTCCTCCCCCGCCTCCGCCCCCACCCGGATGCTCACCAACCACGCTGCATCCCTGCTGACCATGCACCTGCTGCGGTCCCGGGACGCGCGGCGCCTGCACCACCGTGCCCGCGCCCCGCTGCTGCGCCTCCTCGTCACCGACCGCACCGCCGGAGCGTCCGCGGCCCGGCTCCTGACGCTCCCGCCGCCCCCGTTCGAAGTAGTGCACCTGGCCACCGACCGCCCTGACACGTTGGTCGACCAGGTTGTTGACGCGCTCGCCGACGTCATGGGCAGCGGCCCAGCCCTCGACCGGGCCGCGCTGTGCGCGCTCGACGACGGGGTCCTCGTCGTGCTCCCCGAATCACGGACCCGCCCCCGCCTGGGTGAACTCCTCTTCACTGATTTGGCGGCACGTCCGGAAGGCCCGCGTGCTGCGGGAGCATGCCAGGCCCGCGGCTCGGCGTACCTCGCTGATGCGGCGAACCGCGCCCGCCGCATCGCCGCTTCCGGTCCCGGCTACCGGCACGCCGCAGACACCGAAGCATGGTCGCTGCTGCGCGACTCCCTTCCCGCGGAAGCATCCGAAGAATTCCAGCAAACCGTGCTGGGCGCGCTCCGCGAGCACGACGCGCGCAACGGCACCGAACTCGTGGCCACGCTCCGCTCCTACCTGGAGCACAACTGCGGGATCGAAGCCACCGCCCGCGCCTTGGGCGTGCACCGCAACACGCTGCGCGCCCGGCTGCGCACCGCGGAACGAGTCATGGGCCGTTCCTTGGACGTGCCCCGGCACCGCCTGGAACTGTGGGCGGCCCTCGCATTGGATGCGGGCAGTGCTCCCGGCCCGTAGGGGATCCAGGCCGGGAGCACCCAGGCCTCAGCGTTTGCCCGTCAACGCGGCCACCAAGTCCGCAGCGGTTTCACAACGGTCCAGCAGTTCACCCACGTGCTCCCGGGTGCCGCGCTGCGGCTCCATGGTGGGGACCCGCTGCAGCGAGTCGTAGCCGGGAATGTCGAAGATGACCGAGTCCCACGATGCTGCGGCCACCGAGTCGGAGTACTTGGCCAGGCAGCGGCCCCGGAAGTAGGCGCGCGTGTCAGCGGGAGGCTCGGTGACGGCCCGCTGCACTTCCGACTCGTCGAGGAGCCGCTGCATGCGGCCGCGCGCCACCAGCCGGTTGTACAAGCCTTTGTCCTCGCGCACGTCGGTGTACTGCAGGTCGATCATCTGCAGGCGGGGGTGGTCCCACGCCAGGCCGTCGCGGGCCCGGTAGTTTTCCAGAAGCTTGAGCTTGGCCACCCAGTCGAGCTGGTCGGCCAGTTTCATCGGGTCGTCGGCGAGGGTCGTCAGCACCGTTTCCCACCGGTCGAGCACGTCGGCAGTGTCCGGGTCGACGTCGGTGCCGTAGCGGTCCTCCACGTATTTGCGGGCCTGCTCCAAGTATTCGCCTTGGAGCTGCAGCGCAGTCATCTGCCGTCCGTCACGCAGCCGCACCTGGTGGGTGAGGCTGGGGTCGTGCGAAATGGCCCGCAGGTCGGCGACTGGCGTCTCCAACGACAGGTCGTTGGTGAGGAAGCCGTCTTCGATCATCGACAACACGATCGAGGTGGTCCCCAGCTTCAAATAAGTGGAGATCTCGCTCATGTTCGCGTCGCCGATGATGACGTGCAGCCTCCGGTACTTGTCAGGGTCGGCGTGCGGCTCGTCGCGCGTGTTGATGATGGGCCGTTTCAACGTGGTTTCCAGGCCCACTTCGACTTCGAAGAAGTCGGCGCGCTGGCTGATCTGGAACCCGGCGTCGCGTGCGTCGATACCGATCCCCACCCGGCCCGCCCCGCACACCACCTGACGGGAGACGAAGAACGGGATGAGGTGCTGCACGATCTCCGAGAACGGGGTGGACCGGCGCATCAGGTAGTTCTCGTGACAGCCGTACGAGGAGCCCTTGTTGTCAGTGTTGTTCTTGTACAACTGGATGGGCTCCGCGGAGGGGAGCATCGAAGCGCGCCGGGCCGCATCCGCCACGATCCGCTCCCCCGCCTTGTCCCACAGGACTGCGTCACGGGGATTGGTGGCCTCGGGGGCAGAGTACTCGGGGTGGGCGTGGTCGACGTAGAACCGCGCCCCGTTGGTGAGGATGACGTTGGCCAACCCCAAGTCTTCGTCGGTGAGTTGGCTCGGATCAGCCGCCTCGCGCGCCAGGTCGAAGCCGCGCGCGTCGCGCAACGGGTTCTCCTCCTCGAAATCCCAGCGAGCTCTGCGCGCCCGCGCGGCCGAAGCCGTCAGGTAGGCGTTGACCACCTGGGTCGAGGTCACCATCGCGTTGGCACCGGGGTTTCCTGGCACGGAGATCCCGTACTCAGTCTCGATGCCCATAATCCGCCGCACAGTCATGTTGTGAAGGGTATCCACCGAGACACGCTTTGATGCATGACCCGCCGAATTGTGCTCGAACAGCCGAGTTCGCCCCGTACGCCACGGTGACGGCCAGTCCTCACTTCCGAGCTCGATTCGCGAGGGCGGGACCCAGGGTTTTGGGTCGTCCGACCGATGGTTCCCGCCAGCATCGGCGCTTTCTTAGCGAGAAGCCCCAGGACTACCAGCGAGCAGAATCGTCTCAATATCGGCTTTCGACCCGAGAACGTGACATCCCTCCCTGCACGCCCTCTGGCCGCAAGCTACCGAAATCCACAAATCAATACGAAAGTGCAAAACCTAAAACGAAGATCTTCCACCACCCCTTCCCCTTGAATCAGAAAATAAAAATCGCAAAATACTTGTAATTTTATTCAATTTTAAATCATCTTCATCAAACCACCAAAAATCCAATCTACCCCCAACAGCACACTGGACCGCCAGAACATTTCTCGCTGATTAGAGCCTACAAAGAGCCTTCATGGACACGAAAAACCGGAAATTCATGGAAACCACACAGGGCATGGACATCTCAAAGCTACGCGCAGCTAGAGACTTGTGCGCGGTTCTTCAAAACCGCATACAGGAGGACTGTTCGCCATACAGCTGATACGGAAGATCAACCCACTACCACGGTAGTGCCCAGCGGGAAGCGCCCCCTCAACCATGGATGGTTGAAGGGATAATCTCTGACGGTGTCACCGACATCGAGAAAAAGACAGTTGATCCATCTCTGATCAGCTCAATTCTAACGAGCCAGCTGTACAGCAATCCTTATATATTCCCGCATGCGCGGGGAGCACCCGAGTGCGACGTTTCCGCAGCCGGGGCCTCGAGGACCATCCCCGCATGCGCGGGAAGCACTCCCCCGTTCAGGGGACCGGATGGGGCGCGGCGGACCATCCCCGCATGCGCGGGGAGCACCCTAAACGACCTGCAACTTTACCAGCGTGCAGCACCAATTTCATTCACTTCCGAAAAGAAGACCAAGCT
>SMEZ01000004.1_pt1 | contig 131485 bp, 102 predicted proteins | sample 2456351 | NCBI WGS metagenome assembly SMEZ01 (sample SAMN10132605, study PRJNA489261) | soil metagenome | isolation source: day120 antibiotic-loamy sand soil ammended with composted manure from dairy... | place: USA | collected 2015-04-01 | reverse complement strand
GTGGTGTTCGCGATGTTCGCGGGCTTCTACTTCTGGTGGCCGAAGTTCACCGGCAGGAAGCTCAACGAGACGCTGGGCAAGTGGCACTTCTGGGTTCTGTTCCTCAGTTTCCAGGGCACGTTTTTGGTACAGCACTGGCTGGGTGCGGAAGGCATGCCGCGCCGCTACGCGGACTACCTGCCGTCGGACGGGTTCACCCTGCTCAACCAGATCTCGTCGGTGTCCGCGTTCATCCTGGGCGCGTCCACACTCATCTTCCTCTACAACGTCTGGTGGACGGCCCGCCACGGCGAGAAGGTCCACGGAGACGACCCGTGGGGCTACGGCGCCTCCTTGGAGTGGGCGACCTCCTGCCCGCCGCCGCGGCACAACTTTACGTCGCTGCCGCGGATCCGTTCTGAGCGGCCCGCCTTCGACCTGCACCACGGCCACCGGCTGCATCCCACGCGGGAACCCCTGGTGGGCCAGCAGGAACGAGCCCAGCAGAAAGACGAAGGCCAGGAACCGTCCTGACCTGAGGGAAACAGCTCGCGGGGCACCGCTCCGGCAGGGTCCCCCGCCAGCGAGTGGGCGTCAGTCTTCCACCGGCGCGGGGCGGGGGACCGGCGGCGTCTCTATGACGGCCGCGGCACGCTGGTCGGCCAGGTGGGCGCGGACCGACCAGGCGACTGCGCCGAGCCAGACCAGCCAGATGATCGCGTATATCGCGGTCTGGGTCGGACCGGAGACAGCGACCCAGTCGCTATTGAGAATGGTGCGGGTGTTGGTGAGTAGGATCAGCCCGCCGACCGCGGACCCCAGGACTCGCGGCGGGAAGACCCGGACGATCCACGCGGCGATGGGAGCCGCGACGACACCGCCGATGAGCAGCGCCACCGCCCAGCCCAGGTTCACTCCGGCAGAGCCGAGTCCGACGAGGAATCCGGCGCTGGCAGCGAGGGCGACGAGGAACTCGCTGGTGTCGATGGAGCCGATGACTTTGCGGGGCTCGATACGCCCGCTGGCGAGCAGGGCGGGCGTGCCCACCGGACCCCAGCCGCCGCCTCCGGTCGCGTCGACAAATCCGCCGAACAGGCCCAGCGGGACGAGGAAGCGCCGGCGTACAGGCTTGTTGAGGTCGCGGGTGGACACCCCCCAGGCGGTAAAGCGGATGAGGATGTACACCCCGAGGACCAGCAGGATCGCCGACATCACCGGCTTGGCGGTCTCCGTGGACAGGCTGCTCAAGAAGGTCGCCCCAGCGAAAGCCCCGATCGCCCCCGGCACAGCGATCCGGCCCACCACTTTCCAGTCAACGTTACCGAGCCGCCAGTGGGCGATACCTGACGCGAGCGTGGTGCCGATCTCCGCCAGGTGGACCGTAGCCGAGGCGGCAGCCGGATTAGTACCGATGAGCAGGAGCAGGGTGGTGGAGGTGACGCCGTAGGCCATGCCGAGACTGCCGTCGACGAGTTGGGCGAGGAAGCCCGCTAGTGCCAGGAGGACCAGGGCACGCATGGGACGGACCTTTCGGGTCGGGAGGCGAAATGATTCTCGACTAATTTAGTCGGTTTTATGGGTTGGAGGAACCTGTTTTCCGTACGAACCGCGGCCATGCCCGGCTGCGCGCCCGCTCAGGGAGCGGCCTGCCGCAGCAGCAATGCGGCAGGCCGCGAAGGGAAGGATTAGACCGCGACCTGTGCGCCGGAGGAACGGGTGAAGACTCCGGCAGGCCGTTGCAGCCCGTAGTGCTCCCGCAGGGTCCGTCCCGTGTAGTCCGTGCGGAACAGTCCGCGCTCCTGCAGGATGGGCACCACCGTGTCGACGAAATCCTCCAGGCCTCCGGGCAGGTAGGGAGGCATGACGTTGAACCCGTCGGCTGCTCCCTGCGTGAACCACGTCTCCAGTTCGTCGGCCACCTGCTCAGGGGTGCCCGCGAACGTGCGGTGGCCGCGCCCTCCGCCGAGCCGGGCGATGAGCTGCCGCACGGTGAGCGACTCGCGCTGGGCCAAGTCTGCTACCAGTTGGAATCGACTCTGGTTGCCGCGGATTTCGTGCACCGGCGGAAGCGGCGGCAGCGGGGCATCCAGGGAGTGCTCGGTCAGATCCACCCCCAGCATCTGCGATAGCTGCCGCAGCGCGTAGGCAGGGGAGATGAGCTCCGTGAACTCTTGCTCCAACGCTTTGGCCTCGGCCTCGGTATCGGCGATGAACGGCACGATTCCCGGCAGGACCTTGAGCTCATCGGGGGAACGGCCGTGGGCAGCGAGCCGGCCCTTGAGGGCGGCGTAGAACCGCTGGCCTTCCTCCAAGGTCTGCTGCGCGGTGAACACGGCCTCCGCCCAACGGGCCGCGAAGGCGATGCCGTCCTCGGAGGAGCCTGCCTGAACCAGCACCGGGCGGCCCTGCGGAGGCCGCGGGCTGTTGAGCGGCCCCCGGATGGTGAACCGATGCCCGGTGTGGTCGACGCGGTGGACCCGGGAGGGGACGGCGAAGGTTCCGCTCGCCTCGTCCAGCACGATCGCGTCGTCTTCCCAGCTGTCCCACAGCCGGACTGCGGCCTCGAGGAATTCGTGGGCGCGCGCATAGCGCTCCCCGTGCTCGGGGATCTGGTCGAGGCCGAAGTTCGCTGCCTCGTCGGCACCACCGGAGGTGACAATGTTCCACCCGGCCCGGCCGTCGCTGATGTGGTCGAGCGACGCGAACGCCCGGGCCAGGGTGAACGGGTGGTTGTACCCCGTGGACGCGGTGGCGATGAGACCGATCCGCTCGGTCACCGCGGCGATCGCGGCCAGCAGGGTGATCGGTTCGAAAACCGTGGTGACGTTGTGCTCGAGGCGGTGCCCGACCGCCAGGGTGTCGGCGAAGAAGACCGCGTCGAGCTTGCCGCGCTCGGCGATACGCGCCAGCTCCTGAAAGTGCGCGGCGTCGAAGATACGGGACGCCTCCGTACGGGGGTGCCGCCACGCGGCCTCGTGGTGGCCGACGCCCATAAGGAAAGCGTTGAGGTGCATCTGCCGTTCAGCCTGGGGCATGACTTCTCCTGTTCGTGTGGATGGGTTAGACATGGTCGAGGCGCCAGCGAGAGAAGCGCCGTTCCAGGGACACCAGGAGCTGGTTGAGGAGCAGGCCTACCGCGGCGATCGCGATGATCCCCGCGTACATGTGGGTGATCTGGAAGTTGAGCTGGGAGGCTTGGACGAGGTAGCCGAGCCCGGAGCGGGCCCCCACCATTTCTGCGGCCACCAGGACGAGGATCGAGGAGGTGCCCGCCATGCGGATCCCCGTGAACACGGAGGGGACTGCGGCGGGCAGGACCACTTTGGTGAACACGCTCACCGGTGAAAAGCCGAGGGAGACCGCGGCCTTGACCAGCAGCGGGTCCACGGTGCGTACCCCTGTGATGGTGTTCAGCAGGATCGGGAAGGTGCACGCGTAGACCACCAGCGCGATCTTGGACGTCTCGCCAATCCCGAAGAGGAGCACGAAGACCGGGAGGAGGGCCAGTGCCGCGGTGTTGCGGAACACTTCCAGCAGCGGGGCGAGCAGGTCGCAGACTGGCCGGTACCAGGCCACCAGAATGCCGAGCGGGATCGCCGTGGCCACGGCGATGAGGAATCCGGTCAGGCCCCGGCCCAGACTCGCGGCCACATGCTCTCCCATCTGGCCATTGCGGACCAGGACGAGGAGAGTGTCGAGCACTTCGCTCAGCGGCGGCAGGAAGACGCGGTCCACCAGGCCAAGCCGTGGGGCCAGCTCCCACAGCAGCAGGAAGGCGGTGGGGGCAGCGCAGCGTCTCGCCCCCAGCGCGGCCAGCCGGGCGAACTGCCCGGTGGGTGGTGATGCGGGCCGGTCCTGGCCGCGCGGGTGGGCGGCGGGGGCGGGGGGAGCGAGCGTGTCAGTCATGAGGGCGGTCCTTCCACGAGGGGACGGTCCGTTCGAGTTGCTGGGCAGCGGTCACCTCGCCGCGCAGCTCCGCCCAGACGGCGTGCCGGTACCGCCGGAAGGCCGGGTCGGAGCGCGGGTCCTCTGCGACGCTGCGGTCGAGGTCGATGTCGAGCACGGTCTTGATCCGCCCGGGTCGCGAGGTCATCACAGCCACCCGCTGGCCCAGGTAGACCGCTTCGTCGATGCTGTGGGTGACGAAGAGAATGGTTTTGCCGGTGCGCTCCCAGATCCGCAGCAGTTCGTCTTGGAGCGTTTCGCGGGTCTGGGCGTCCAGCGCGGCGAACGGCTCGTCCATGAGGAGCACGTCAGGGTCGAAAGCGAGGCTGCGGGCGATAGCGACGCGCTGCCGCATGCCGCCGGACAGCTCGTGCGGGTAGCGCTCCGCGAATCCGGCGAGCCCGACCAGTTCCAGGTAGTCGCGGGCGAGCTGGGCGCGCTGGCGGCGACCGACCCCACGGGCTTCCAGGCCGAATTCGACGTTGCCTTGGGCAGTGCGCCAGGGCAGCAGCGCGTACTGCTGGAAGACCAGGCCCCGATCCAGGCCGGGTCCGGTAACGGGGACGCCGTCCAGCAGGATCTGCCCGGAGGTGGGGCGGGCTAGGCCGCCGAGCAGGTCCAGCAGGGTGGACTTGCCGCAGCCGCTGGGGCCGACGAGCACCAGGAACTCCCCGGCGCGGATGTCCAGGGTGACGTCTTCCAGCGCGGTCACCCGGCCGGTGGAGCGGCGCCCGCGCCCGGCACTCCGGGCGGGGAACTCGTGCCGGACCCGGTCGAGGCGCAGTTTCGGGGTCATTGGCCTTCTCCCGTGGTTCCGCCGCCGGCGGTGGCGGCGATCGGTTCGCCGTCAGGCCCGGAGTCGGGCGGGTAGGTGCCGTTGGCATAGGGGTTGAACTCGTTGGTGTACACCTCGGAGAGGGAGATGCGGCCCTCAGCGAGCTCCCCGTTGCGCACCAGCCAGTCGTGCCAGACCGAGAACTCCTTGTCGGCGATCACCCCGCCGGGGCCTGCGACGCCGTCGCTCTTCCAGTACTGGATGGTCTCGGTGTCTTCGTTGCGGCCGCGGCGTTCGATGATGGAGACGAACCGGTCGACAACCTCCTCGCGGGGCCTGGTCTGGGCCCAGCGGATGGCGCGGGCCACCCCTTCGACGAACGCGCGGGTGGTGGTGGGGTGGCGTTCGATGAAGTCGTTGCGGAGCACGAGGCTGCCGTAGCTGAACGCATAGAGGTCGGTATCGGTGAACAGGGGGCGCAGTCCGCCGCGCTCCAAGGCTTTTTCCCGATGGATGCCGCTGAGGGTGGCGACGTCCACTTGGCCGCTGCGGAGCGACTGCTCGGCGTTGACCGGGGGGACGACGGTCAGTTCGACCTGGGCGATCTCCTCCTCGGTCAGTCCGTTGCGGGACAGCCATTCGCGGACCACGAACTCGTGATGGGCACCGAGGGTGTTCATGGAGACGGTGGCGCCGATCAGGTCGCGCGGCTGGGTGAGGGGACTGTCCTCGAGCACGTAGTAGCCGCTGTACGTCTCCTCGTCGGAGCCGTAGTAGGCGATGACGGCGGTGACCGGGGACCCGGCGGCGACGAGTTTGAGGATCGCCCCGTTGAAGGCTCCCCCGTAGTCGGTGTCGCCGGTGGCGGCGGCCTGGATGGACTGGGGGCCGCTGGTGGTGTCGCTGAGCCATTCCAGGTCGATGCCGTCGAGGTAGCCGAGGTCGGCAGCGAGTTCGGGGAGGGTGACGGACCCCGTAGTGCCCTGGTAGCGCAGGACAGTGGCCTCCCCGGTGCCGTCTGAGCCGCGCGAAGGGCCGCACGCGGCCAGCAGGGGGAGGGCTGCTCCGACGGCCGTGGTGTACCGCAGGAAGTCGCGTCTGGTGTGCATGGCTGCTCTCTTCGTCAGGGTCGGGAGGGGACAGTGCCGGGATGCCTGCGGTGACTACCGGCGGTAATGACGCTAATGCTCCCCTCTCCCTAAAGTCAACTAAATAAGTAGGAATAGTGTGAATATGGGCGGGGAAGGCACCCGTGCCCCGGCCGGCGGTATAGCTGACCAGGAGGAGGGCAGAGGAATCTGCATGGACCAGCAGCACACCGCGTCTTCCGACCCGTCGCCCGCCACCCTGCGCCGATGGCGGCGCATGCTCGCCGACGAACGGGAAGAAGCCCGCGCCTACCGGGAGCTGGCGTACCGCCGCGACGGAGAAGAACGGGAGATCCTTCTCGCCCTGGCCGAAGCCGAAGCGCGCCACGTCGCCTACTGGGAGCGTCTTCTCGGCGACCGGGTGGGCAAACCGCGGCGCGGTTCGTGGCGCATGCGGGCCCTGGCTTTCCTCGCCCGCTATCTCGGCTGGGTGCTCGCCCTGGCACTCCTGCAACGAGCCGAGCACCGCATCCCCTATGAAGCGCCCGACGTGCCCGAGCGGATCGTGGCCGACGAACGCATCCACGCGGAGGTGGTGCGCGGACTCGCTGTCCGAAGCCGGTCCCGGCTCTCCGGCAGACTGCGCGCCGCAGTATTCGGGATCAACGATGGCCTGGTCAGCAACATCGCCCTGGTGCTCGGCGTCGTCGGCGGCGGCGCCACCGCCGATACTGTGCTGCTCACCGGGCTGGCCGGGCTGCTTGCCGGGGCGCTGTCCATGGCTGCGGGCGAATACGTCTCAGTCAGCTCGCAACGGGAACTGCTTGCCGCATCCGTCCCCGACGAGGCGGCCCGAGAATCCATCCCCCGCCTCGACGCCGAGGACAACGAACTCGCTCTCGTCTACCGGGCCCGCGGCGTCCCCGCGGACGAAGCGCAGCACCGCGCCACGACGATGCTGCGCCTCAGCAGAACCGGACCGCCCCCGGAACTGCCCGGAACCACCGACCCCGAAGTGGTCGGCACCGGGATGAGCGCGGCCGCGTCCAGCTTCGTGTTCTTCGCCGTGGGTGCAGCTCTGCCCGTGCTGCCGTTCCTCGCCGGCATGTCGGGCCTGGCCGCGGTAGCGGTGGCCTGCACGGTCACCGGAATCGCGCTGCTCGCTGTCGGAGCGGTCGTCGGCGTGCTCTCCGGATCGTCGCCGCTGCGGCGCGCCCTGCGGCAGCTCACCATCGGCGTGGGAGCCGCTGCCGCCACCTACCTGCTGGGACTGCTGTTCAACACGGTCGCCACCTAGCCCGAAGCCCGCCGTCGGCCCAGGCCAAGCGGTGGTTTGCGGCCCAGAAGGCCGGGTAGCGACGCGGCACGACACGACCGTCAGGCACAGGGGGCACCAGGGATGACTCAGACCATGGGGAGTTGGCAGGAGACCCGGACTGGGCTGCTCATCGACGGAGAGATCGAAGGCGCTGACGAGTGGTTTCCGGTCTTCGACCCGGCCGCACCCCACCAGGTCGTCGGCTACGCCGCGGTAGCCACCCCGGAACAGGCCCGCCGGGCCGTGGACGCCGCCGACACTGCATGGACACGCTGGAGCGCTCAGGAACCGGAGCAGCGCGCCGAACTTCTCCTCGAAGCCTTGCGGGACCTGCACGACAGCGCCGAGGCGCGGAGCGACCTCCTCGTCCGGGAAAGCGGACTCACCCGGACCGAAGCACAGCTTGAGCTTTCCGTGTTCGAACAGCGGTGCATCACAGCCGCCGGGATCGCCGGAGAACTACGGCAAGTCCGCCGCCTCCTGCCTCAGCCCAGACAAGGAGAGGCCCCGTTCAACGCTCCCCTGAGGGAAGGGCTCGCCCCGGACCAGGTCCGCTCCGAAATCTCAGTGATGCCGCTGGGCGCGGTGACGATCATCCTTCCCCCCACCTGGGCGCTGGCGGTCCTCGCCACCAGTCTCCCGCACGCCCTCGTCGCGGGGAACACCGTGATCGTCACCCCCTCGCCGACCGCTCCGCTGACCGTCGTCCGCACCCTCCAACTGCTTGCCGAACGGCTCCCCGCCGGAGTCCTCAACGTTGTCACCGGAAGCGACGAAGCCGTCTCCCCGACCATCCGGGACCCCCGGGTACGGCGGATCGTCTTCACCGGCAGTCCGGAGGCGGGCCGGACCATCCTGCGGGTCGCAGCCGACACCATCACCCGGGTGACGCTGCAACTCGGCGGAAACAACCCCGCGATCCTGCTCGACGACGTCGCCCTTGACGCGGTCACCGTCGAACGGATCGCCGTCGGCGCCTTCATGATCGCGGGCCAACTGCACCGGGGAGTGAAACGCCTCTACGTCCACCGCTCCCGCTACCAGGAACTGGTCGAAGCCCTCTCCGCGCAGCTCGCCAACCACCGGATCGGACACGGGCTGCACCCGGACACCACCATGGGGCCGCTCATCAACGCCCGGGATCGCGACCACGCCCGCGACCTTAGCGACCGTGCCCGCGCCATCGGCTGCGAAGTGCGGGAATTCGGGGAAATCGGCGAAGAGACCCAGCAGAGCGGAGGCTACTTCCTGCGCCCCGCCCTGGTCCTCGACCCGCCCCTGGACGAGAGCATCGTGGTCGAAGCCCAGTCCGGGCCGGTCCTGCCGATCCTGCCCTATGACGACGTGGACCGGGTGGTCGCGGCAGTAAACCAGGACCGGGCCGGGCTGTGCTCCTCGGTGTGGAGCACAGACCTGGACCGTGCCGGCGAAGTCGCCGCCCGCCTCCGCACGGGAACCACCTGGATCAACGGTGCCGGAGTGCTCGCCGAGGACGACCGCGCCCCGTCCGGCGGATTCCGGCAGAGCGGCATCGGCCTGCAGAAAGGCATCGAAGGCCTCATGGAGATGAGCGAAACGCACACCGTGACCTATCCGGGTTGACCGCCCCGCAGGGCACGGCCTTCCGACTGCGGTCTGCTCACGCCGCGGCAGCCAGCAGACCGCCCCCGCCTGACCGGGCCGCACGGCCCGCTGCCAGACCGGGCGTGTCACGCGCCCAGGGCATCCACGGCAGCCATCTCCTGCGGGGCGAGGGAGAAGTCGGTTACAGCAAAATTGCTGCGGATCCGCTCCGGCGTGGCAGAGCGGGGGATGACCAGGATGCCGTGCTGCAGGTGCCAGCGCAGCACCACTTGGGCCGGGGTCTTCTGATGGGCTTCCGCGATCTCAGTGATCACCGGGTGGGTGAGCAGGGCTCCCCCTTTCGCCAACGGTGCCCACGCTTGGGTGGCGATGCCGTGTCGGGCATGGTAGACGCGCTCTTCGAGGCGCGGCCGGGACGGGTTGAGCTCGATCTGGTTGACCGCTGGCACCACGTCGCAGGCCTCAAGGAGGACGGCGAGCTGGGCGGGGGAGAAGTTCGACACGCCGATCGCGCGTACCACGCCTTCCGCGTACAACTGCTCAAGGGCCCGCCACGTTTCCACGTTGACTGCATCGGACGCGTTGGGCCAGTGGATGAGGTACAGGTCGATGACGTCGAGGCCGAGCCTGCGGCGGCTGGCGTGGAACGCGTCCAAGGCCGGTTGGAATCCGTGGTGGTTGTTCCACAGTTTGGTGGTGATGAACACGTCCGAGCGGTCCAGCCCGGAGTCAGCGAGCGCCGCGGCGACCGCAGTCTCATTGCGGTACATCTCGGCAGTGTCGAAGCAGCGGTACCCGGCCGCCAGCGCCGCAGCGACCGCGTCGTAGCCTACCTGCCAGGTGCCGAACCCTAGTTGGGGCATGGTGACCCCGTTGTTGAGGGTGACAGTAGGGACTGCCATAGCTTCACTCCTCGCCGCAGCGGAAACTCCGCGGAGACGGATACCCCCAGCAGGGCGCTCCAATCAGGCCTGCATGGCAACGGGGCCGCCACTGGGGCGGCCCCGCGAAGGACGGATGCTGCCGGTTAGCGTCCCGCGGGCTCGGGAGTGCCTGCCAGCAGGAGCCGGTCCAGCATGTCCTGCATGGTCACCAGGCCGATGAGCTCCTCCTCCTCTTCCACCAGCGCCAAGTGGGTGCGGCTTTCCCGCATGATGCTCAGCGCCGCGTAGATGGGGGTGGTGGCGTCCAAGGTCAGGACTGGCCGCATGAGCTCGGCGGCGGTGGTGCCGGGCGGGCACGTGAACGTGTCGCGGACGTGCAGCACCCCGAAAGGCTCGTCCTCGCCGACCAGGAGACGCAGATGCCGGCTCTCCCGCACTACCCGGTGGATCTCCGCGATGTCGTCATCCGGGCCGACCTGCGCGAACTCCTCCTTCGGGGTGATGATCTCCCGCAGCGGCCGGGAGTTGACCTCCAAAGCGGTCGCCAATTGCGCGCGCCGCTCCGGATCCAACGCTCCCGCCTTAGCGGAGTGCTCCACCAGTTCCCGCAGGTCCTCCGGGCTGTGGCCGGAGGCGACTTCGTCGACGGCCTCCACCCCCAGGCGGCGCAGGCACCAGTTGGCCATGCCGTTGAGCGCGACCAGGGCGGGCCGGGTGAACCACATGAACACCCGCATAGGGATGGCCAACAGGATCGCCGACCGCTCCGGGTGGGAGATCGCCCAGGACTTGGGGGCCATCTCCCCGATGACGAGGTGGAAGAAGGTGACGATCACCAAGGCCACCACGAAGGAGACCGTGGAGGAGACTGCTTCGGGCAGCCGACCGTCAAACAAGGGTTCGATGAGGTGGTGGACGGCCGGCTTGGTGATCGCACCCAACGCCAGGGTGCACAGGGTGATCCCCAACTGGGACCCGGCGAGCAGCAGAGACAGGTCGCGGGCGCTGCGCAGCGCGGCCCGCGCTGACAGGCTGGTCTCCGCGGCTTCTTCCAGCCGGTAGCGGCGCGCAGCCACCAGAGCGAACTCGATAGCCACGAAGAACGCCGACAGCCCGATGATGAGTACCGACAGCACGAGGGCCACCACCGGGTTCAGCCCGCTCATGCGGTCACCCCCGTCCAGCTGCTCTGCGGGCTCTCCCGCAGTTCGAGACGGATAGTTTCTGGAACGTGGCGGTCCACTGCCTCCACGACCAGGTTGACGACCCAGTCGGGCTCGTCGTCGTCAGCCCCCGGGTGCCGGGGCAGGGTCACGGTGACCCGGTCTGCGGGACGGGGCAGGCGACGGAGCCGGGTGATCACGAGACCACCGAGGGTCTCGTAGTCGCCCGCGGGAAGGTCGTGGCCGAGGAGCCGCTCCACTTCGTCGATGTGGAGCGCACCGGGAAGCAGCCAGTTGCCGTCTTCGATGACCCGGGCCTGCGACTCGTCTTCCGGGTCGTGCTCGTCGGCGATCTCCCCGACGAGTTCTTCCGCGATGTCTTCGGTCGTGACCACCCCGGCCAAGCCCCCGTACTCGTCGACCACGCAGGCGAACTGCTCGTTCGCCTCGTGCAGCCGCGCCACAAGGGTCGGCAGCGGAAGGGAAGTGGGGACGAGGACAGCGGTGCGGGCGACATCCGCGACCCGGGTGGTCTCCCACGTGGCAGGATCCAAACCGAGGATGTCGCGGAGGCACACCACCCCGGTGACGGTCTCCACCCCGGTGAGTACCGGGAAGCGCGAGTGGCCGGTAGTGGTGATGAGTTCCACGACCCGGCTGACCGGGTCGTCGGCCTCCACGAAGGTGACCTGCGGGCGCGGGATCATCGCGTGTTCCGCGGTCCGCTCGTGGAAGTCCAGGGAGCGGTCCAGCAGGGTGGACAGCTCCGCGGGCAGGTCGCCGCTGTCGCGGGACTCCTCCACGATGCGTTCCAGGTCGCGCGGGGTGGCGGCGTGCTGGACGTCTTCCACCGGTGTGATGCGCACCGCTTTGAGCAGCAGCATGGATGCCCGGTCGAACAGCCAGATGAGCCACCCGAAGAGACGCAGGTAGATGCTGGTCGATAGGGCCAGTCTGCGGGCAACGGGCTCCGGGCGGGCAATCGCGAGGTTCTTGGGGAACAGCTCGCCGAACACCATCTGGACGACGGTGGAGAACAGCAGCGCCGCGACGGTGCCGATAGCCACTCCGGTACCGGAGGGAATTCCGATACCGCCGAGGAGTTCGCCGATCCCCGCCCCGATCATGGGTTCGGCGACGTAGCCGACGAGGAGACCGGTGACGGTGATACCGAGCTGGGCACCCGAGAGCATGAACGAGGTGCGGGAAGTGATGTCGAGGACGCGCCGGGCCTGCGTGTCCCCGGCGGCAGCTCGGGCTTTGAGCCGAGAACGGTCAACGGCGACAAAGCCGAACTCCTGGGCGACGAAGTAGCCGGTGACCGCGGTGATCAGGAAGACCACCAAGACTCCGAGGAGAATTGTGACGCCGACGTTCATCGCGCACATACCGCCTCGGAGTCGTAGGGGAGTTCGGTCAGTGCGCGACCGGCTGAGTGGGGGTCGTCAGAGTCGGAGCAGCAGCGTCTCGTGACGCTGCTGCTACTTCGGGACGGGTCCATTGCCTCTCTCTTTAGACGGTGAACCTGTTACCAGTTGGATACGAGTGCCAGGGCTGAGAAAGTTCCCCTCTGTCGTGGGGTTGAATCCCACGAGATGGGGTGGATATTCCCGGCCCGGCTCACTCGGTGCCGTCGTCGCCGTCGGGAAGGGTCTCCCATTCGCGGCGGCGGGCTTCGGCGATGGCAATCGCGGTGGCAACCGCGACATTAAGGGAGCCGACGCGTCCGGTCTGCGGGATGTAGGTGACGGCGTCCACCGCAGCGAGCAGTGCCGGGGAACAGCCGTGGTCCTCAGCTCCCACAGCCAGGCACACGTCCCCGGTGAGGGGAGCACGGTGCAAGGGGACCGCGCCGTGGGCGAGTTCGAGAGCCACCACACGGTAGCCAGCGGCGCGGGCCGCAGCAACGGCCTCGGCGCTCGTCGCGGTCTTCTCCCAACGCACCTTGGTCTGCGTACCCAGTGCGGTCTTGTGGACCTGACGGTGCTCTGGGGTGACGGCGTTTCCCGTCAACCAGAGGGTGTCGACGCCGAACGTCGCGGCGGTGCGCAGGATCGAGCCGAGGTTGAACGGCTGGGTGACCGATTCGACGATGAGGCTGATGCGGTTGTGGGTGTGCCTGCGCCAGTGGCGATTGAGCCGTTTGACGTCAGTAGGGCGGAGCTGTGTGCTCACCTGGAGTGCGTCCTCGTGTGGTGTCGATTCCGAAAGCCGAGTCTAGCGGCGGGTCAGGGTCGGCGCATGGTGCGCAGGATTCTATAACCGGCGCGGGAAGCGACTCGGTCCGTGGGGTAGCCGGAGGCGTCCAGCCAGCGGTGTAGCGAGTCGGCGCCGAGGTGCTTGTGCACGACAAAGTGGGCGTACGCGCCGTCGGCGAGGCGGTCCAGCCACGTGGTCAGCAGGGTGTGCAGGGCCTGTTTGCCGATGCGGATGGGCGGGTTGGACCACAGGGCGGCGAACGGGCCGCGCAGGAGCGGGTCCACGGGGTCCTCGGGGCCGGGCGCGCGGTGGAAGGAGACGTTGGGGACAGCGTTGGCTTCCGCATTGCGGCGTGCCAGCGCGAGGGCGCGCTGGTTGGTGTCGATCCCCACGACGGTGGCTTTCGGGGCGCGCAGTGCCATGGCCAGCGCAATGGGGCCGTAGCCGCAGCCGAGGTCGAGCAGAGTGCCGTGGTCGGGAGGTGGGGGAACGGTCTCGAGCAGGATCCGTGTGCCAAGGTCGATCCGGTCGGGGGAGAAGACGCCCCGGTCGGTGGCGAGCCGCAGGTGCAGGTCGGGGAGGAGCAGGGTCACGGTGGCGGTGCGGCTGGGCGCGGTCGGATCAGAGTCGAAGTAGTGCGAGGCCACGTCGGGTGAGGGTAGCAGGGGCGGCCGGGATCCGCAGGCACCCCACCAGGACAGACCTACTGGTCGGTATCGTGGTGGCGTCTGTTCCGCCCCGTTGTGGCAAGGAGTTGTGCCGTGAAACGTTTCGAAGGCAAAGTCGCGGTGGTGACGGGCGCCAGCCGAGGCATCGGATTCGCCGTGGCACGCCGCATCGTCGACGAAGGAGGCCGGGTGGTGGTCACCGCGCGGGGTGCGGAAGCCCTCGCCGAAGCCGTCACCCAGCTCGGCGGCCCCGAACACGCGCTGGGCATCGCAGGACGGGCCCACGACCAGGCCCACCGCGCCGAAGTCGTCCAACGCACCCTGGACACGTTTGGCCGTGTCGACGTCCTCGTCAACAACACCGGCATCAACCCTGTCTTCGACTCGATCCTCAAGGTCGACGAGGCAGCCATGGCCAAGATCTTCGAGGTCAACGTGATCGCCGCGGTGGGCTGGGTGCGCGAGGTCTACAACGCGTGGATGGGGGAGCACGGCGGGGCGATCGTCAACGTGGCCTCCCTCGCCGGCCAGCACCCCTCGCCCGGGATCGGCATCTACGGCGCCAGCAAGGCGGCACTGATCAACCTCACCCAGCAGTTGGCCTACGAACTGGCGCACCGACGGATCCGGGTCAACGCGGTCGCACCCGCCGTCGTCAAAACCCGTTTCGCCGAAGCGCTGTACGCGGAGAACGAAGAGAAAGTCGCGGCCGGATACCCGCTGGGACGGCTGGGTGAACCCGATGACATCGCGGCAGCCGTCGCCTACCTGGCGTCCTCGGACGCTTCCTGGGTGACCGGACAGGTCATCACTTTGGACGGCGGCAAGACCCTGCGCGCGGGTGTGGAATAGCTCACGGTCGTTCGGACGGGCTCACCGTAGCGGGTGCTCCGCGTGGCAGCATGCGGGGCGCCCGGCACAAGCACCAGCCGTCTGCCAGGTGGGGAACGGCACGACGGCACACGGGGGTGCCGCAGATGCGGCACACTCACGACGTGGGAACCTCACTGTTTTCTGGACCCGCCGCGGCCCAGCGAGGGCTGCACGGCATACGTATTGTCGGCGCCGGCCTCAGCGCGATGGTAGGCGCCGGGGTGTTCGCGGTCGTGGCCCCCGCGGCCCGCGCAACCGGTGTGTGGCTGCCGCTGGCACTGCTGATCGCAGCAACGGTGGCCTACTGCAGCGCCGTTTCCGAGACCCGGTTGTCCCTCCACCATCCCGGGCGGGGCGGCGCCTACGTGTACGGTCAGCGCCGACTCGGCGAAGGCTGGGGAGTCCTCGCCGGATGGGCGTCCGCTGTGGGCGCAGTAGCCGCCTGCAGCGCGGTCGCGCTGACTTTCGGCGTCCACGTCTGGCCCAGCCACCCTAGGGCGGGCGCGCTGGCGGTACTGGCCGCAGTGGCAGTGCTCGCCTGGAGCGGGCTCCGCCCCTCCCCCCGAACTGCGGCGGCCGCGTGCGCGGTCGTGGTCGCGATCCTCGCCGGGGTGGTGGTGCTCGCCTGGGGCGGAGGCGCCGCCGACACTGCGCGGATTGCCGCGGCGCTGCGGTGGCACGGACTGGCCGCGGTCCTGTCCGCGGCAGGGCTGCTGTTCTTCGCGTTCACCGGCTGGCGCCCCATCACCTCTCCGCGGCTAGGCGGCTCAGAGCAGCAGCTCGGCTGGGCGCTAGGCGTCGCCCTGGGCGTTTACAGCGCGGTAGCGGTCACCGCCCTGGCTGTGCTGGGGCCGAGAGAGCTAGCGCGTTCCACGGTCCCTCTGGTGGATGTGGTGCTCCGCAGCGCTGCCAGTGACGTCGCCGCGTCCGTGGTTGCTGCGGGCGCGGCGCTGGCGTGCGCGAGCGTCCTCGGCCCGGCGCTGCTTGCTGCAGCGCACAGCGTGGCCGTGCTCGCCGCTGACAGGCACGTGCCCCGCTGGCTGGGCGGGGGAAGCCGCCCGCTTGGCGTTCCAGAGCGGGCACTGTTCGCGGCAGGAGCCGCCTCCGCGGCCGTCATCGTCGCCGACCTCGACCTGTGGGCCGCGGCCGGCGTGGCAGCGTTCGGAAACCTGGTGTACTACGCGGTGACGAACGCGTCAGCCCTGCGGCTCGGCCCCACCGAGCACCGGCCGTGGCTGGCACTCCCCGTAGTGGGACTCGTGGGCTGTATCGTGCTGGCGCTGTGCCTGCCGCCTAAAGCCGTGCTGTACGCGCTGGCTGCGGTCGGTGCGGGCGTCGCAGTGTTCGTGGCGCGGCGCTGGTGGCGGAGGAGGACGGCACGGGCCTGACCGCGCCGCAGCAGCTTCTGGTGAGGGGACCACGCGCCTCCCGAAACGGGAGGCGCTTTCGTTATCGCCCAGCTGGAGAGGACTCCACGAGGAAAGCCAGGCCGCGCCGCGCCGGCACGGAGAGACGCAGGTGCGGCAACTGTTCCGGGGAGAACCAGGACGCCTCGATAGTGGAGCCGTCCGTCTCTGCTACCCGGACCGGGCCTGGGTCGTCGACGTGCGCGTGGAAGAACACCCACAGGGAGTAGATGTCGGTGTAGGGGCCGTCCGGGTGGTTGCGATAGTGGTGGGTGACCGCGAGCAGCCGTCCCGGCTGGGCTTCCTGGCTGCTCTCCTCAGCGATCTCACGGATCAAGGCGGTACGGATGTCCTCCCCGTGGGCGACTCCGCCACCCGGCAGGTGCCAGGTGCCTTCCCCGGGATAGCCGGGAGCGATCCGGGACAGGAGGAGCCGCGCCGCCGGGTCGGTGACCAGTCCGTAGACCGCGAAACGGCGGAGCGCCGTAGCGGGAAGGACCTCCTCGGGGACCAGTTCCTCGGGGGTGGGCCGACTGGGCAGGGCCAGGGCTTCCGCGAGGGAGTGGGTTGCCGGGGACGTGGTGGGAGTGGCGTAGTAGATCCGGTCGATGTGCATGTCGAGCACGTGGTCACCGTGCTGGACGGTGACCGTCTCGGTGCGGACGTCGACCGCGGTCAGCGGTGCAGCGGCAGGAAGCCGCGCCGCTTCGCGCAACCGGGCCGCCGGATCGTCGCCGAAATCGAGGCGTACCGACACCAGCGTGGCAGTGGGGGCGTGCACGCCCCCGTCAGCGGTGGTCGGTAACAGATGGGCGGTGGTCCGGCGCACAGGCTGAGGACCGGGAGTACTCACAGCAGGCTTGCTCCGGGAGAACGCGTGCCCGTGGTCAGCGCGGACAGCTCCGTCAACGTGTGGATCGTGGTGATCTCGGTGGCAGGGAGCAGACGGTGCCGGTCGCACAGCACCGGGTAGAGGCCCGCGTTGAGCGCCCCGATCGCATCCTCATACATCTGGTCGCCCACATACCACGTCTGGTGGGGGGCTACCCCGAGCTGTTGGCAGGCCAGCAGGAAGATCCGCGGGTCGGGTTTGCTGGTCCCTGCCGCCTCGGCGCACACGACCGCCCCGAAGTGGTGGGCGAGGTTGAGCGTGGAGAGCTTGTCGTGCTGCCGGTTCTGGTCGCCATTGGTGATCACCCCGAGGCGGATGTTGCGCTGTGCCAACTGGGTGAGGGTAGGGGCGACATCGTCGAAGGTCCGCCAGGCAGCGCGGTGCGCGTCTAAGTAGCGCTGGTACAGCTCATCACAGTGCTGGTCGGAGATGTGGGAGTGCCCTGCCTGGGTAGCTAACGCGCGGACGAGCTGCCGCCGCTTCTCCGCCAAGGGGATCCGCCCAGCACGGTAGGCGCTCGTGGACAGGATGCCCTGAACGTCCCAGAGGACGCGAGCAGCCGAGAAGCTGGGGTGGCCAAGGCGCTCCATGAGGACGCGCACCCCTTGAGAGACAGCGTTGTAGTCGTCCACCAGGGTGTCGTCCACGCTGAACAGGATGGCGGCAGGGGGAGTCGTCGTGGGGTGGTAAGGCATTATTCTCGGGTTTCCGTTTCCGTGACATGCGGGTGGTGGAAACGGGATCACGGTAGCGGTTATTTCGGGCTGACGGAGAATCGGCTCTCAAAAATCAGGGCAGACGCTGCGACCATGCCAGCGAGAGCACCGCGGTCGCCGTGGCGAGGACTAAGGCTACGACGACGAAAGGAACAACGATCTCCTTGTGCACGGTCTCAGTGCCCAAGGAAGAGCCGATATCAGCGTAGACGTCTTTGAGCTCGCCGGTGGACTCGGCCTCGTAGAAACGGCCACCCGTGGTCATAGCGAGTTCCTTCAAGGTCTCCTTGTCGATGTTGGCGGGCACGTAGTGGCCCTCGATCTCGATGATCGACACTCCGGTGCCGAACGCAATCGTCGACACGGGCACCCCCGCAGCCCGCGCCTCGTCAGCGGCGGCGGCCACCGGGCGACCGCTGGTGTTCTCCCCATCGGAGAGCAGCACGATCGCTGCGGGCGGCGGATCATCGGTGGCCTTCTCGTCGAAGGAGCGGATGGCCTGCAGGGAGGCGAACACTCCTTCGCCGATCGCGGTGCCCGACGAGATCGTCAGGTTCGCGATGGAGTCGGCGACCGCCTGGTGGTCTTGGGTGGGGGATGCGACAACGGTAGCGACCGAGGAGAAGGCCACCAAACCTACGTTGAACCGCGGCGGCAAGGATTCGATGAAGCTTTGCGCGGACTCTTTGGCTGAGGTGAGCCGGTCCGGGGCGACGTCGGTAGCCGCCATCGACGGGGAGACGTCGATAGCGACGAGGATGGTAGCGCGCTCCCGAGGAACTTGGACGTCCATGGCTGGCCGGGCCAGCGCCAGGATCAAGACGATGATGGTGAGCAGAAACAGCGCGGCTGGGACGTGGCGCCGCCACGCCGACGCCTGCGGCACGACATGCTCGAGCAGGGCGAGGTTGGAGAAACGCAGCGCGTACTCGGTGCGCCTGCGCTGCATCAGCAGGTAGGCGACGAGGAGGACTGCCGCGGCCAGCAGCCACCACAGGTGGATGGGAGCCAGGAAGGTCACGGTGCGGTCCTTGTCGGAATGGCGGGTCGGGGCACGGTGTGCCGGGCCAGCCGGTGGGCGGTACGGCGCTGGGCGACGACGAACTGGGCGATGTCGCGGACCCAGTCGCGGTCGGTGCGCAGCCGCAGGTGGGCCGCGCCCGACGCGCGCAGCGCCGCGGCGATAGCAGAACGCTGTTCAGCGGCGGCGTGGGCGTAGCGCTGGCGCACCTTCTCCGTCAAATGGATGTGGCGAGTGCGGCCGGTCTCCGGATCGGTCATCGCGACCAATCCTATGGCGGGCAGGTCCAGTTCCAGGGGATCCACGACTTCTATGGCAATGGTTTGACAGTTGGCGCTCATCCGGCGCAGCGGGGTCTGCCAGTCGGGGACCCCGCCGGGCGGGGTGTCCAGGAAATCGGAGACGATCACCCGCAGCCCGTGGCGGCGGCGGGTGCGCGACAGGTCTGCGAGCGCGTCCGCCAAGCGGAGGGGAGGCTCCCCCGGACGGAGCGGAGGAGCCTGTTTGAGCTGGCCGAGCGCGCCCGCCACGATCTGGTCGACCGACATGCCGGGCCGGGCCTGCCACCGCGCGACCCGTCCCCCGCTCAGCAGGTGGACGCCGCACTGGTCGCCGACCCGCCGGGTGAGCAGGGTGATCGCGGCCAGGGCACCGATGGCGATGTCGCGTTTCCTGGCCTGCGCGGTGCCGAAGTCCATGCTGGCTGACAAGTCCAGCAAGGTCCACGTGTGCAGCTCCCGGTCGGCGACCAAGTCCCGGACGTGCGGGTGGGTGGTGCGTGCGGTGACCGCCCAGTCCATCCGCCGCACATCGTCCTGTCCGGGCTGGTAGAGCCGTGCGTCCCCCGGCTCGCTGCCGGGGCCCGCGTGCAGCCCGAGGTGTTCGCCGTGTAGCAGCCCGTGCAGCCGCCGGGTCACGGTGAGGGTGAGACGGCGCAGCGCTTCCCGCTGGCGTGCGTCAGGAGTCATGGCCGCGCCGGGGCGGACTCGGGGACGTCGTCCCAGATGACGCGGGGCGGGGGGACTGCGGCGAGGATCTGGTCGACCACGGAGGCGGCGGTGACCCCGTCGGCGAGCGCGTCAAAGGTGAGGACCAGCCGGTGGTCGACGATGTCGTGGACCAGCGCTTGGACGTCTTCGGGGAGGACGTAGGCGCGGCCGCGCAGCAGCGCAAGCACCCGCGAAGCGGCGACCAGGCCGAGGGTGGCCCGCGGGCTGGCGCCGACTTCGATGACATGCTGGAGCGGGGCCAGGCCGTAGGCGGCGGGCTCCCGGGTCGCCATGACGAGGCGCACCACGTAGTCGGCGACGAGCTGGTCCACTTGCACCTGTTGGGCCTGTTCGCGGAGCCGGAGCAGGTCGCTCAGGTTGAGGACCTGGGTGGGCCGCGGAGGGGTGGTGCTCATCCGGCGCAGGATCTCGAACTCTTCGTGGGCGCGCGGATGGTCCACCCGCACCCGCAACAGGAAGCGGTCGCGCTGCGCTTCCGGGAGCGGGTAGACCCCCTCTGATTCGATGGGGTTCTGGGTGGCGATGACGATGAACGGGTCCGGCACCGGATAGGTGGTGCCCGCCAGGGACACCTGTTTTTCCGACATGACTTCCAGGAGCGCCGACTGCACTTTGGCGGGGGCACGGTTGATCTCGTCGGCCAGCACGAAGTTCGCGAAGACCGGCCCTAGTTCGACGTCGAACGCTTCAGTGGACGGCCGGTAGATGCGGGTGCCGATGATGTCGGACGGCACCAGGTCGGGCGTGAACTGGATCCGGTTGAAGGTCCCGCCGACCACAGAGGCGAGGGTGGAGACGGCGAGGGTCTTGGCGACCCCCGGAACCCCTTCGAGCAGGCAGTGGCCCCCGGCGACGAGGCTGATGAGGGTGCGTTCCACCATGGCCTGCTGGCCGACGATAACGGTGGATACCTCCTGCAGCACCCTGCGCAGCAGGGTGGTGGCCTCGGTAGGCTCCTCAGCGGTCGACGACATCGGCAGTGGCCTCCCAGAGATGGGCTGGGTTCCGCGCGGGGCGCGGGTACGTTGGACTGCGGAAAGGTGTGCAACGGGGAGACTACCCGTTGCGACGGCAGTGGATGGGAGAGGACGGCGCGGAGGTGGCGCACGAGGCTCTGCGGGATGCTGATCCGCGTCAGGTGGGGGCTTACCGGATCCAGGAGCGTAGAGTACACCGCCCAGAAGGCGTGGTTTATGCGGCGCGCGGCGCCGCGGGGGAGCCGGTGAGCGTCGCGGTGCTGAGCTCGGGTGCCGCCAGTGACCCGGCCGTGCTGGACCGGTTCCGGGCCGCGGTGGTCGACGGCGCCGGGCTTGCGGAGCGTCCCCGGGTGCTGGCCTCCACCCTCTCCGGTCCGGTGGTGTGGGTGGCTGTGGCTGCTTCCCGGCCTGACGCCGCGAACGTGTTTCTGGACGCGGTGGCAGCACCTGAGCCGCGGCGGGGCAGCGGGCCCACGTACGTGCCTTACTGGGCGTCCGCTGCCGCGCCGGCAACGGCGCGCTGGCCGTGGCCGACGCGGCTTCGGGCGCTGCGCGGCGCGGGCGCGGACCCCGGTTCCAACCCTGGCCTGGTGGCCGGGGTGGTGGCGCTGATCGCGCTGCTTGCCGCGCTGCTGCTTGTGCTCTACTTCCTCATGGCCTCGATGAGCCGCGAAGTGTATGCGCCGCCTCCGGAGGCACCGCCGTCCCCGGCACCGGAGGTGAGCCCGTCACCTGTCCAGCCGTCGCCGCGCGGCTCGCCGTCCCCGGCGGTGAGTCCCTCTGTTGAGCCGTCGCCGCGCGACTCGTCGTCCCCGGGACCGTCGCCGTCCCCGGTGCCGTCAGTGTCACTCGAACCGGAAGAGGACCACCCCTTCCCGATCGGGCCCGCGCGCCCCGAAGACCTGTTGTAGCCGGGACGCAGAGCCGGCGGGCGTCCGGGCTACCAGCGGTGGTGGACTTGGGGGCGGATCAGCTCGTCGTAGACCGCGCGGACACGGGCGTGGACGGTTTCCGGGAGCGGGGCCAGAGAGGCCGCGGCAGCGTTGCTACGCGCTTGGTCAGCGTTGCGGGCCCCTGGGATGACCACGCTGACCCCCGGCTGGTCGAGGATCCACCGCAGGGCGAATTGGGCCATGGTCGCCCCTTCAGGGACCAGAGGACGGAGCCGTTCCACCGCGGCCAGGCCGGTGGCGTAGTCCACCCCGGAGAAGGTCTCTCCCACGTCGAACGCTTCACCATTGCGGTTGAAGGAGCGGTGGTCGTTCGCGGCGAAGGTGGTGTCCGCGGTGAACTTCCCGGACAGCAGGCCGCTGGCGAGCGGGACGCGGGCGATGATCCCGACCCCGGCTTCGCGGGCGGCGGGGAGCACTTCTTCCAGCGGTTTGAGGCGGAAGGCGTTGAGGATGATCTGGACGGTGGCCACATTGGGGCGCCGGATGGCGGCGAGCGCCTGCTCGCAGGTTTCCACGCTGACCCCGTAGGCGGCGATCCGCTGCTCTTCGACCATGGTGTCCAGTGCGTCGAAGACCGCGTCGTCGGCGTAGACCTCTGACGGCGGACAGTGCAGTTGGACGAGGTCGATGGTGTCCACTCCGAGGTTGGCGCGGGAGCGGTCGTTCCACGCGCGGAAGTTCTCCAGGTTGTAGACCTCGGGGGACTGGGGCACCCTCCGCCCCATTTTCGTGGCTACGGTCAGCCCGTCGTATTCCCGTAGCAGGCGGCCGACGAGGCGTTCGCTGCGGCCGTCCCCGTACACGTCGGCGGTGTCGAAGAAGGTGATCCCGGATTCCACTGCGGCGTGCAGCGCGCCCATGGCGTCGGTTTCGCTGACTTCCCCCCACGCGTCACCGATCTGCCAGGCACCGAACCCCACCACGCCGACATTCCTGCCGGTCCTACCGAGTCGTCGAGTCTCCATAGCTGGTGATCCTAGAGGGGACTTAACCGGTTTGGAAAAGATGCCGGCGGTGGCGGACTGGCGCCAACTAGTAGCCAAAGGTCACCAAATTTTCCTTGTTCGGCCGATTGCCCTGCACGTTCCTGACGTTCGGCACATGGAGTATGCGCAGAGAGTAGTGGTTGTCACTTTTTGTAATGGGGTTTTCATGGTGCGTCGCACGCTCTCTGCAGTCCCGCCGTCCCGACGCCGCTTCCTGGGCATCGGTGCTGCCTCTGCGGCCGCCGTAGCCCTGGGGACCGGTCTGTTTCCCGCCCCGTCCCACCGCTCCGCCTCCGCCAGCTCCTACCCTTTCACCCTTGGGGTCGCCTCCGGGGACCCGCACCCCGACGGGGTCGTCCTGTGGACCCGCCTGGCCCCCGACCCGCTCGCCCCCGACGGCCGGGGCGGCATGGGCGACGAGGAGGTTACGGTCCGCTACCAGGTTGCAACAGACGAGCGCTTCAGCCGCGTGGTCCACGAGGGAGAAGCCGTCGCCTCCCCCGAACTCGCCCACTCCGTCCACCCCGAGATCACCGGTTTGGAACCGGACCGCGAATACTTCTACCGGTTCCAAGCCCTGGGGGAGATCAGCCCGGTAGGGCGCACCCGCACCGCACCCGACCCCCGAACCGAGCCGGCTCTGCTCCGGTTCGCCTTCGTCTCCTGCCAGAAGTGGGACGACGGCTACTACACCGCCTACCGCCACCTGGCCGAAGAAGACCTGGACCTCGTCGTGCACTTGGGCGACTACCTCTACGAGTACCCGGTAAGCGGAGCCATCCGCCAGGTCGAGATCCCCGACTACCTGGCCACCGAGACGGAGACTCTCGAGCAGTACCGGGTGCGCTACGGCCTGTACAAGAGCGACCCCGACCTGCAGGCGGCGCACGCTCGCTTCCCGTGGATCGCCGTGCTCGACGACCACGAAGTTAAGAACAACTGGGCCGGGGCCCACACCGGTGAGGCCGAGCTGGCCCGCCGCGCGGCCGCATTTCAGGCGTACTACGAGAACCTGCCGCTGCGCCGCTCCGCCCTCCCCGTCGGGCCTGCCATGGGACTGCACCGCCGGATCTCGTGGGGCCAGTTGGCGGATTTCACGATCCTCGACACCCGCCAGTACCGCGACGCCCACGCCTGCCACGACGGAAAGTCCGCCACCTGCTCTGCACGGCTCAACCCCGGCCGCAGCCTGCTCGGCACGGAGCAGCGCGAGTGGCTGCTGCACGGGTTCGAGACCTCGCCCGCCCGCTGGCACGTGCTGGGCAACCAGGTGCCGATGACGCAGAGCGACCTCGATCCGGGGCCTGCGACCCGGGTGTGGTTGGACTCCTGGGACGGCTATGTCGCAGAGCGCGACCTGGTGCTGGCCGAGGCTGCGGCACGCGGGGTACGCAACCTGGTGGTGGTGACGGGAGACCGGCACCAGAACTACGCGGCCGAACTCAAAGCCGACTACGCCGACCCGGATTCTGCGACCGTGGGCACGGAATTCGTCGGCACCTCGATCAGTAGCAGCCAGGACGGGCAGGACCTGGGGGAACAAGGGCAGGCTCTGCTCGCGGCCAACCCGCACCTGCGGTTCGTCAACGAGCAGCGCGGCTATGCGCGGTGCTTCGTGACCCCCGAGCTGTGGCAGACCGACTTCCGCGTGGTGCCGTACGTGACCTCACCCGGGGCTCCCGTCTCCACCCGGGCGTCTTTTGTCGTCGAAGACGGGCATCCCGGGCTGCTCGAAGGGTGACCGCTGCGGCCTACCCCGCTCCTGAACCGATTCAGTAAAGTGGGCGCATGACGACAGACAGGGGTGTGCTGCGGTGGGGCGTGCTCGGCACCGGGTGGATCGCCACCGCTTTCCTTGAAGGGCTGCGCGCCGTCCACGGGGCCCGGGTCACCGCGGTCGGTTCGCGAAGCGCGGCCGCAGCCGAGCGCTTCGCCGACACCTGGGGCATCCCCAACCGGCACGTGGGCGTCACTGCGCTGGCTGAGGACCCTGACGTCGACGTCGTCTACATCGCCACACCCCACTCAGCCCACCATGCGGGCACACTGGCCTGCCTCGCCGCAGGCAAGCACGTCCTGTGCGAAAAACCGCTGGCTATGAATGCCCGGCAGGTCACCGAAATGATCGGCGCGGCCCGCAGCCACGGGCGCTTCCTCATGGAAGCCATGTGGACCCGTTTCGCCCCGGCCAGCCGGAAGATCAGCGACCTCCTCGCCGCCGGGGCCATCGGTGAACTGCGGATGCTCATCGCCAACTTCGGCAACGCCGTCCCCTACGATCCGGCCAGCCGCCTGTGGAACCCCGAACTGGGCGGCGGGGCCCTCCTGGATTTGGGGGTTTATCCGATTGCGCTGGCCTCCCACTTCTTGGGAGACCTCACCGTTGTAGGGGTGAGCGGCCGCCTCGACCCCCAGGGGAAGGTGGACGCCCAGAGCACGGTGCTGGTGGAGAACCGCGACGGGGTGACCGGACTGCTCGCTTGCTCACTGGAGGCGCCGCTCCCCAACCGGGTCGCCCTCATCGGCACCCGCGGCCGGATCGAAGTGGAGCGCTGGTGGTGCCCCACCGACTTCGTCCTCTACCGGGACGGCAGCGAACCGGAAGCGTACGCCTTCCCGCACCGCGCCAACGGGTATGAGCATGAGGCTGAGGAAGTGGCTCGTTGCATCGCCGCAGGCGAGCAGGAGAGTCCGCTGATGCCGTGGGCGGAAAGTTTGCGGATCATGCGCATCATGGACGAGGTGCGCCAGCGTCTCGGTGTCGTCTACCCCTACGCCGACACCCCGTGACCTGGCCCGAGCGCGGACGGTCTCAACGGGACGGCACCACCGCCACCACCCGCAGCCTCCGGTAGTCCGCCCACCAGGAGCCGTCCTGGTAGAGGGCGGGACGCAGCCGCTGTTCCAGTGCGGTGAGAAACGCGTCGGTGTCGGTGACCCCGGCCAGCAGGGACGTGGCGAACATGCGCACCCACGAGCCCAGGCCGTCCGCACCGGTAAGCGGGGTGGGCCGGTCGAACAGCCATGCGGCGCGGACTTCGAATCCGGCGTTCTCCAGGACGCGCGCGTACTGGGCGACCGTGGGGAAGTACCAGGGTGAGGCGGCCTGCGGTAGGCCCCACTCGGCGCGCAGCTCGTGGATGGCGGTGGTGAGCGTAGCGATGTTGCCTGCGCCGCCGAGTTCGGCGACCAGGCGTCCGCCGGGGCGCAGCACGGCACGCAGGGAGGCGGCAGCCTGGTCGGCTTCGGGCACCCAGTGGAGGACGGCGTTGCTCAGTACCGCGTCGAACTCCTCCCGGAACGGCAGGGCGCGCAGGTCGGCCACGGTGACGGGGATGCCGGGGAAACGCGCGGCCGCCCGCGCCACCATCTCCGGGCTGATGTCTACGCCGAGGACATCCACCCCGGCGGCCGCGAGCTGGGCCACATGGTCTCCGGTGCCGCACCCGGCGTCCAGGACGCGTTCCCCGGGGGCCGCGTTGAGCAGGTCGAGGAGCGCGGTGCCATGCGCGGCGACAAACGAGTGGCGTGCATCGTACAGTTCGGCGTCCCAGACATGCGCGGTCATACCGCGAACCTACCCTTGCGTCTCGCTATGAGAAACAAATATCTCAATAATTGAGACGCTGGGGAGTTTTCATGCCTGATCAGGCTCCGGACAGTGCCGGATACCGTAGGCCGCGCGCGCAAAGACCTGCCGGAACAGCGGGAGCGGACGGGCCCTCCTCGCCCGAACAGCGCGCCGGCGCCGCTGCACGCCAGGAATCCCGGTGCCCAAGGCTGCCCTGTCCCGGAAACCGCGCACCCGGCACCACCGGGACTGCTGCGGCACACCCCGCCCTTCCTGTCCTCACGTGGATGCCGTACCGGGGAAGCCCTCGCCGAGCCGCATAGCCGACAGAAACGCACACCGCCTGGCCCTAGAGCGGCCGGGGCAGACCGGCCGCGGGGCCCAACCCAGGCAGCCAGGAACCTGCCCCGCCGTGGACCATCCCCGCCATGGCCAGGAAGAGACAGAGGACAGAAACGCCCAACCACGCGCGGTTATGCCGCGGAAGGCACCAGGATCCGCTCAAAGCAAATGCTCTCCGCGCAGTTCGCGTAGTGCCCAAACGGCTCAATCCGCTGATAGCCGCACCGCTCGTACAACCGCAGCGCCTCAGGCTGCCGAGTACCGGCCTCCAGACGCATCCGCTGTGCCCCTCTGCTGATCGCGGCCTCCTCCAAAGCCCGCAGGAGCACCTCGCCGATACGGCGTCCCCGCCACGCAGGGGTGACATACATGCGTTTGATCTCGTACGTCACCTCGTCCAACCGGCGCAGTCCGCCACAACCCACCGACACAGACGTTTCAGCGTCGCGGGCGATCAGGAACACGTCCACGTCCTCCGCGGACGGTTTGGGACACTGCTCCAGATCACCGCCGTACCGCTGGATGATCTCCGCTTCCTGCTCTTGGCGCAGCCGCACGCCTACAGGGTCGTCCCAGCTTGTGGCTTCTACGATCACTCCCACATTCAGCAGGCTACCCCGATCCCCAGTGCGCGCTTCGGAAACGCGGTGAAATGACCGTCACTGACCGTCGCAGCACCGGTGTGATCGGGACGATCCGGAACGATGGGGTAGTGCTTCCGCGCTCTCGAAAGAACGTCCGAAACACCCGGGAGCCCTCACTCAGGGCTCGAGGAGAGCACAGGCTTCAACTGCGTGGCGAAAAACTCGAAGAACCCGTCGGGATCCGGCCCGACGTTGCCGATATAGACCTCGTCGATCCCCGCCTCCACGTACTCCGACAACAAAGTGAGGTACTCGTCGGGGTCGGAGCCGCACGGCAGTTGGGCCGCAACCTGCTCGGCCGTGACCAGTTCAGCCAGGGCGGCAAAGTGCTGGGGGAGCGGAAGCAGCTGGCTGGCCTGCCCCGGCAGGAAGTCGTTCGGCCACCGCCGGCGGGCATGCTCCACGGCCTGCTTCCGGTCCGGCGCCCAGGAGACCTTGACCCCCGCCTGGATCGGTTTGGCCGCCCCGCCGTGCTCCCGGAACTCCTCGATCAGAGGCAGACTCACCCCCATGGTGATCAGCCCGTCCCCGATACGTCCGGCAAGCCGGGCAGCGTACGGGCCGAACGCGGAGACGAACACGGGAGGCGGCTGGTCGGGAAGGGTGTACAAGCGCGCCGTGTCGACCTGGTAGTGCCGGCCCCGGTGCGTGGTGAGACGGCCCTGCCACAGCCGCCGCATCAGCTCCACCGCCTCGGCCAGCATCTCCCGCCGTTCCGCGGCCGGAGGCCAGCGTTGGGCGACCACATGCTCGTTGAGCGCCTCGCCGGTGCCCACCCCCAGCGTGAAACCGCCGCGCAACTGGCAGGCAGCGGTCGCCGCAGCCTGCGCTGTGACGACCGGGTGGAGGCGCATGATGGGACAGGTGACCGCGGTGGTCACCGGCAAGTCGGTGGCTTCGCTGAGCGCTCCGATGACCGACCACACGAACGGGCTGTGCCCCTGCTCGTCCAGCCACGGATGGAAGTGGTCGGAAATCCACAGGGCCGAGAAGCCCGCTTCCTCTGCCAGCCGGGCCTGGCGGACCAGTTCCCGAGGCCCGTGCTCTTCACAGGCGAGAAAGTATCCGAAGCGAGTCACCCGAACTCCTCTCCCGGACAGCAGTCGTCTTCCGATGCCGCTAACCGGGCTTAAGACCGCTAATCCACCAGCCAGGCCCCCGGCTACCGAAACGAAGAACGCCGCTCGGGCAGCGGCTGTCCGAACCGCGCGCCTCCGCCCCAGACACGCCTGCCCCGAGACAGGGTGTAAAACCCGCGGTCTCGGCTAGAGGAACAGAACCGCATGGCGGGCCGTGCTCGTGGTCAAGGTCAGGCCATGGGGAAAACCGGGCGAGGAGTGACGTGTCTACAACGGGAGAGGCCCCCAGCAGCGGTGAAGTGAACATCGCCCACGTGGTGATGATTGCGGCAGCCGCGGCGATGGGCGGATTCCTGTTCGGGTACGACAGTGCCGTCATCAACGGTGCGGTGAGCGCGATCCAGGACACCTTTCGGGTCGGCTCCACTGTCATCGGGTTCACGGTGGCCGCTGCCCTGATCGGTTCCGCGGTGGGGGCGGCGATCGCGGGTGCCCTGGCCGACCGGATCGGTCGGATCCGGGTCATGCAGCTCGCGGCTGTGCTGTTCGCGGCCAGCGCGGTCGGATCCGCGCTCCCCTTCACCGTCTGGGACCTGGCCTGGTGGCGCGTGGTCGGCGGCGTGGCGATCGGTATCGCCTCGGTGATCGCCCCGACCTATATCGCCGAAGTGTCCCCGCCCGCGTTCCGCGGCCGCCTCGCCTCGCTGCAACAGCTCGCCATCGTCCTCGGGATCGCCACCTCCCAACTGGTCAACTACGGGCTGGCCGCCGCGGTGGGTGGCAGCGCCCTCCACCGGCTCGGCCCGCTGCAGGCCTGGCAGTGGATGCTCGGCATCGAAGTGCTGCCTGCCGCCACGTACTTTGTACTGACCCTGGTCATTCCCGAGTCGCCCCGCCACCTCGTCCGCATCGGCCGCGATGCCCGCGCACGCCGCGTCCTCGCTGAAGTCGAAGGCGGTGACGTGGACGGCCGTGTGGCGGAGATCCGCCGGGTGCTCGGCCGGGAACGCCGCCCCCGCCTGCGCGACCTGCGCGGCCGCTACGGGCTGCTGGCCATCGTGTGGGTGGGCATGGCCCTGTCCGCGTTCCAGCAGCTCGTCGGCATCAACGTGATCTTCTACTATTCGGCGGTGCTGTGGCAGTCGGTGGGTATCGCGGAAACCGACTCGCTGCTGCTGAGCCTGTTCACGTCCATCGTGAACATCGTCGGCACCCTGATCGCGATCGGCCTGGTAGACCGGGTGGGACGCAAACCCTTGCTGCTGGCCGGATCGGCGGGGATGACGGTGGCGCTGGCCTTCACCGCATTCGCGTTCAGCCACGCCCGAGGGGAAGGAGACGACGTGGTGCTGTCAACGGCGTGGGCCTTGACCGCCCTGGTCTCCGCCAGCACGTTCGTCCTGTTCTTCGCGCTCTCTTGGGGAGTGGTCACCTGGGTGCTGCTCGGCGAGATGTTCCCGCTGCGGATTCGCGCTGCAGCCATGGCCGTGGCCACCGCCACCCAGTGGATCACCAACTGGCTGGTGACCGTCACCTTCCCGTCGCTGCGTGACTGGAGCCTTCCCGGCACCTACCTGGTGTACACGGCGTTCGCGCTGCTGTCCTTCGGGTTCGTGCTCCGGTTCGTGCGGGAAACCAAAGGCCGGACACTGGAGTCGATGGACGAACTCGCCGGACAGTGACCACAGCAGGGAGGTCTGCCCCGGCCGGGGCAGCGGAATGCGGCGGCGCGAACACCGAAGGTCCACACCGCCGCGGGAACCGGTGAGTACGCGTCGGAAGCGGGCCGGTTCCCGGCCAGGAACTCTACCCTTCCGTGAGAGTAGCTATGACAGGGAGGCGCGGATAGGCCAGCACGCTGCGGAAACCCGGTTCCGGACCGGTTGCTCGCGTCTTCACGCCCGGGCACGGGGGACGGCTGCGCCGCGCCGGGCGCGCAGCCGGGCACCGAACTCTTCGGCCAAGGCCAGTTGCTCCCGCAGCGCAGCACAGCGGGCCGCGACAGCCGTTTCGAACCGGTCAAGCTGGTCGGTCAGCGCGGCGCGCTCCGCGTCGTCGAGCCCTGGGGAGTCGAGCCGGTCAAGAACACCCAACAAGTCGCGGGTCTGCTCCAAGCTGAACCCCAAGGGTTTCATCTGCTTGATCAGCAGCAGCCGTGCCACATCGGATTCGGTGTAGAGGCGGAAGCCCCCCTTGGAGCGCGCAGACGGCACGACAAGCCCGACCTCGCCGTAGTAGCGGATCGTCCGCAACGACAGTCCGGTACGTTCGGCTACTTCGCCGATCTGCATGCGGTCCCTGCCCACCGGGCCACCTCCTCACCACGATTTCCCCTAACGGTACAGACACCGGCGGGTCTCCAGGCCACAGCAGCACCGGGAGTCCGGGCCGCAGCACTAGTCCTGCCTGGTATGCGAAGACCTGCGCCTTCCCGCCGTCGCAGACCAGCGGATCAGCCCGGGGAAGGCGCGCAGCCCTTGTCCCCAGCCTGCTGCCGCCAGCCTGCGCCATGATCGGCGCGGCGCTGACAGGCGTACCCTGAAACGCGGTGCGGCAGGGAAGGGAGGATCGGCATGCGGGTGCTGCTCGTGGACAACCACGACTCCTACACCTACAACCTCGTCCATCTGCTTGCGCGCACCCTAGGCGAGGAACCGCTGGTCGTCACCAACGACGATCCGCGCTGGAAGTGCTTGGACCCCGCTGACTTCGACGCCGCCGTGATCTCTCCCGGCCCTGGCCGACCCCAGCGGGCCAGCGACGTGGGGCACACGCGGCGCGTGTTGGACGAACCGCACCTGCCGATCCTCGGCGTGTGCCTGGGCCACCAAGCCATCGCCCACCACGCCGGTGCCGCGGTGGTCTCGGCCCCCCGGCCCCGCCACGGGCATCTCAGCCGGGTACGCCACGACAATTCCGCTCTTTTCGCGGGAATTCCCCAGGACTTCACCGCCGTGCGCTACCACTCGCTGTGCGTGGCCTCGCCGCTGCCGGAGGATGTGGAAGCTACCGCCTGGGCCGAGGACGGGGTGGTCATGGCGTTGCGCCACCGCGTCCTGCCACGCTGGGGCGTCCAGTTCCACCCCGAATCCGTGGCCAGCGACCACGGCCCCACTCTGGTCGCCAACTTCGTTCGCCTGGCCCGGGCCCACCGCCGGGTGGTTGCTGGACGTCCCGGAGCTACCGCGCAGCAGAGCGGAAGCCCGCGGCCCGCACTCCACACGACCCCGGTGCGACCAGGACAGCAGGGGGTACCGCCCACCGGGGCAGCGCCGCGGGCTCTCCACGAGGTGCGGAAAACCCTGCGGTTCCGGGTCATGCCGCGTGCCGTGGACACCGAAGCAGCGTTCCTCACCTGCTATGCCGGACGCGACTACGCCTTCTGGCTGGACAGCAGCCTGACCGGCGGGACCGCACGGTTCTCGTTTCTCGGCGGTCTCGACAGCCCTCAGAGCGAAGTGCTCACCTACCGGGTAGGCGACGGCACGGTAGCCGTGCGCTCTGCCGACGGCACGACGCACACCGAGCCCGGCACGATCTTCGACGCGCTCGCGACCCGCACCGCTTCCGCCCCCTACGGCCATCCCGACCTGCCTTTCGACTTCTTGGGCGGCTATGTCGGCTACTTCGGCTACGAACTCAAAGCCGACTGCGGCGGCACGGCCGTGCACCGCGCCGCCACCCCTGACGCGGTATGGCTGCGCTGCGACCGCTTCATCGCGGTCGACCACGCAGCGGACCGCACCTACCTGGTCGCCGTGGACGGCGACGAAGCCTGGCTGGACGCCATGGCGCGCTCACTCAGCGGACTGCGATCCCCGTCAGCCTTGCAGCAGACCGGCAGGGGAGTGGATCCGACCCCGTTCCTGGAGCGTTCCCCGGACGACTACGTGGCCGACGTCAAACGGTGCCTGGAGGAGCTGGCCGCGGGGGAGAGCTACGAAATCTGCCTGACTACCCGGGCACGATTGCCAGCACCCGGTGACGGCACAGCCTTCTACTTGAGGCTGCGCCGCGCTAACCCGGCCCCGTACGCGGCCCTGCTCCACGCGGGGGAGACCGCCGTGTATAGCGCCTCCCCGGAGCGTTTTCTGCGGGTCACCCCGGACGGCTGGGTGGAGAGCCGCCCGATCAAGGGGACCGCACCGCGCCACGACGACCCGGTCCGCGATGCGCGCGCCCGGGACGCCTTGCGCGGCGACCCGAAAACCCGGGCGGAGAACCTGATGATCGTGGACTTGCTCCGCAACGACCTGGGACGGGTCTGCGAGATCGGAAGCGTGGAGGTGCCCGCGTTCTTGTACACCGAGTCCTACGCCACGGTGCACCAGTTGATCTCCACGATCCGCGGACGGCTGCGCGCAGACCGGTCCGCGGTGGACGCGGTGGCGGCGTGCTTTCCGCCCGGGTCGATGACGGGGGCGCCTAAGAAACGCACCATGGAGATCGTGGACCGGCTGGAGACGAGCGCGCGAGGGGTGTATTCGGGAGCGTTGGGCTACCTGTCCTTCTCAGGGACCGCCGATCTGAGCGTGGTGATCCGCACCGCTGTCTGCCATGACGGGCAGGTGACCGTGGGAGCAGGCGGGGCTGTCGTACTCGAGTCGGTGCCGGAGCGCGAGTACGCCGAGATGCTGCTCAAAGCGGCGGTGCCGCTGCGTGCCCTCGAAGCGTGAAGAGCCCGCCCCGCCAGTGGCGGAGCGGGCTCGGGCCGGTGACGGAGGGGAGGGACTCGTCGTCACCGAGTTGAGGGAGGGAGAACCGTTAGGCCACGGAGCAGAGGCTGCCGTTGAGCTTGAAGTTCTCCGGCACTCCCGGCTCCCGCGTGGAGTTGGCGTTGAAGCCGAACTCCACCGAGCCGTGGTGCGGAATGGTGCTGTTCCACGAGACGTTGGTGACCGTCACGGTGGTTCCGGACTGCTGGGCAGTGGCGTTCCACGCCTGGTTGATGGTCTCACCGTTGGTGAAGTCCCACGTCAGTTCCCAGCCGTCGATGGACTCGTGGCTGCCGTTGTAGATCCGCACCTGGGCGGTGAATCCGCCGTACCAGGTGTTGGGTGTGCTGTACTCGATCTCGCAGGCGAGCGCGGGAGCGTCACCCGAGTTGAAGGTCAGCGTCGCCGACGGGCTCGAGGTGTTGCCCGCCGCGTCGCGCGCCACGACGTAGATCGAGTAGTCGGTGTTCGGCGTCAGCCCGGTGAGGGTGACGCTGGTGGTGCGAGTCGTGGCCAGCAGCTCGTCGTTGGCCGCGTTGTACACCCGGTACTCGGCGACACCGACGTTGTCGGTTGCAGCAGGCCAGCTGATCTGGGCGGAGGTGCCGTTCAGGGAACCAGCCACCGGGGTGCCGGGAGCAGTGGGCGCCTCAGTGTCCGGCTGAGGACCGCCCGAACCGCCGTCGTCGCCGCCGCCGACGAACACCACGTCGGTGCAGTCGTAGAAGGCCTCCGGGCTGTCGGAGCGCTGCCAGATCGAGTAGATGATGTGGCGGCCCGACTTGTTAGGCAGCGTGGCGTCCCAGTAGTACTCCGGTCCCTCGGGGCCACCAGGACGGATCGGCGGGTCGGTGACCGTGTGGAAGGGAACAGGCTCCAGGTCGTCCCAACCCAGCGGGGAGTTGGGATCCCAGCCATCCTTGGTGACGTACAGGTACCAGGTGCCGGGGTGCGGTGCCCAGGCGTTGTACTGGAAGGTGATGGTGCTTCCGGCCACCAGCGTGGTGGTGGGCCAGTGCTCGCTGACCAGGTTCAGGCCGCTGAACTGCGGGTGGGGGCCGCAGAGCTGGCCGTCCGGGATGATCTCGCGGTGCCGGCCACCAGCGTCGCTGATGAGGTTGCCGAACCAGTTGTAGAACGGGTAGTTGCCGTTCTCCGCAAGCAGGTTCTGGCAAGCGGGGTTGGTGGGCGCGATGTTGCCGCCCTGGCCCCCCTCGATGCCGTTGACGTAGCAGATGTAGCTACGCGTCGGGGGGTAGGTCATCGCGCCGTGCGCGTAAGCATCCTCGGCCGGTGTGACGGCGGCGAGGGTTGCAGTCAAGCCAGCGAGTGCGCCAAAAGCAGCGAGCCGGCTTCTCATTCTCACCGTGGAACTCCTTGAGAGACGTTACGGCTAGGACCGCCGCGACCTGTGGGGGCTGGCCGCGGCGGCCGGCCCGGAACGTCCGAGGGACGATCCGGAATGGTCTCCCCCGCCTGGAACGCCCCCGGGATGGGGATGGATGCGGAAAGGAGTTGGGAGCGCTCCCAGCTAGGGGTTGTACCAGAATCGTGATACGTATCACGGGCTATGTCAACAGATTGTGTCCTATAAATGACGTAACGAAAGGAAATCTGCCTGTTTTGGCGGACCGAAACCGCAGATCATGTCCCCGTCGCGGGCGGACCGCGAGAAGAAAAACTCCCCGAACCGGCTCAGCGAGTGAAGGGCGTCCCCTCTTCGCGGCCGCCCTTGCCCGGAGGCCCCGACTTTTTGCGGGGAACGCGATAGCGTGGCTCTATGGCGCCTGTTGCGAACCGGCCGTCAACGTCGGTCGAGGACTACGTCAAGGTCATCTACGACCTTCAGGAACGCGGAAGTGGCCCAGTCACCATTTCCCGGGTCGCCGAGCGGCTCGCCGTGTCCAACTCCTCGGTCTCCGGCATGCTGCGCAAACTCGGTGAACTGGGGCTGGTCGACCACCAGCGCTACGGCGACGTGCGACTGACCCCCACGGGAGACAAGGTCGCCTTGGCCGTACTGCGCCGTCACCGACTGATCGAGCTCTACCTCGTGGAGGAACTCGGGTACTCCTGGGACGAGGTCCACGACGAGGCGGAGGTCCTCGAACACGTCGTCTCGGACCGTTTTGTGGAACGTATCGCCGAACGCCTGGGCCATCCCACGGTCGACCCGCACGGCGACCCCATTCCGACCAGCGACGGCCGCGTTCCGACACAGGAGACCCGCCTGCTGGCCCACGTGGACCCGGGAAGCGGGGGGACGATCGTCCGTGTCAACGACTCCGACCCGGCGCTGCTGCGCTACCTGGCCAGCCAGCACATCGGCATCGGCATGCGGATCGAGCTTGTGGAACGTCAACCTTTCGGCGGCCCTCTCGTCGTGCGTTTGCACACCGACGAAGGGGTTGAAGAGCGGTCCATCGGCACGGGGGTCGCCGAAGCGCTCTGGATCGCGACAGACCACTAACGCTGCGTAGTCGAATCCCGCACATCTCACCGGCCCGGACATGGTTGGCGGGCCGGCATAGTGGTAAAAGTTAGGCGTGGCGAACTTTAAAGATTGTCGTACCTTAAAAACCGGTGTGCTCGGTATTGTCCTCGCAGCACTTGCTGCGTGCGGCACCTCACCAGCCACACAGCTCGACGACGACCGGCCTGTCGTGCTCACCACCTTCACCGTCCTCGCTGACATGGCGCGCAACGTCGCCGGGGAGCACGCCCGCGTGGAATCCATCACCCGGGTCGGTGCGGAGATCCACGAATATGAGCCCACCCCCAGCGACCTGGTCCGTGCCCAGGCCGCTGACCTCCTCCTCGCCAACGGCATGAACCTGGAACTGTGGTTTGAGCAGTTCACCGACCCGCTCGACGTCCCCACCCGCGTGGTCACCGAGGGAGTCGAGACCATCCCTGTCGCCTCCGGGGACTATGCGGGCCACCCCAACCCGCACGCGTGGATGTCCCCGGACGAAGCCCTCGTCTACGTCGACAACATCCGGGATGCGCTCAGCGAACTCGACCCGGACCATGCCGCCGACTATGCGGCCAACGCCGAGGCCTACCAGGCTGAGATCACCGAGATCGGCGAGTTCCTCCGTGCTGAACTCGCCACAGTGCCCGAAGAACAGCGGGTCCTGGTCACCTGCGAGGGCGCATTCTCCTACCTGGCACGCGACACAGGGCTAACCGAGAAGTACCTGTGGCCGATGAACGCTGAAGGGGAAGGCACCCCCCAGCAGATCGCCTCCGTGGTGGAGTTCGTCCGTGAGCACAACGTCCCCGCGGTCTTCTGTGAAAGTACCGTCAACGACAGCGCCCAGCGCCAGGTCGCCCGCGAGACCGGTGCCGTCCTCGGCGAACCCTTGTACGTGGATTCGCTCTCCGACGCAAACGGCCCAGTCCCCACCTACCTGGACCTGCTGCGCCACGACGCGGAAGCCATCGTCGCCGGACTCACCGGACAGGGAGGCCGCTCGTGACCACCCCGCCCGCACTCGAAGTCCGCGAGGTCACCGTCCGCTACGGCGACGTCCTGGCACTCGACAACGTCACCGTGGAGATTGGACGCGGCGTCGTGTGCGGCCTGCTCGGCGCCAACGGCTCCGGCAAGTCCACCCTGCTGAAAACCATCGCGGAACTCGTCACCCCGCAGAGCGGACACGTGCGGATCCACGGCCTACCGCCCGCCCAGGCCCGCAAAAACGGCCTGCTGGGCTACGTCCCCCAGTCCGAACAGGTGGACTGGGCCTTCCCAGTGCGGGTGATCGACGTGGTGATGATGGGACGCTACGGTCACATGGGCCTTACCCGCCGACCCCGCAAGTCCGACCGTGACGCGGTAGCCGAAGCCCTCGAACGCACCGGACTCACCGACCTGGCCCACCGGCAGATCGGAGCCCTCTCCGGCGGCCAGCGGAAACGCGCGTTCATCGCCCGCGGCATCGCCCAAGGCGCCACCGTGTTCCTGCTGGACGAGCCGTTCGCGGGCGTAGACAAGCCCTCAGAACGCACCATCGTTCGCGTGCTGCGGGAGATGCGCGACGAAGGAGCCACCCTGCTGGTCTCCACCCACGACCTGGCCGGAGTGGGGGAGCTGTGCGACGAAGCCATCCTGCTGCACCGGCGCGTCCTGGCCCACGGCAGCCCGGACCGCGTCCTCGTACCCGAGCTGATGCTCCGCGCTTTCGGACTAGAGGAGCCCGCATGACCCTCATCGACTGGCTGACCGTCCCCTTCACGTTCGAGTTCATGCAGCGGGCACTCCTGGCTAGCGTGCTCGCGGGCGCAGTGTGCGCGGTGCTGTCCTGCTGGGTGACCTTGATCGGCTGGTCGCTGATGGGGGACGCCATCTCGCATGCGGTCCTGCCCGGCGTAGTGCTGTCCTACCTGCTCGGGCTGCCGTTCGCGGTGGGAGCACTGGTCTTCGGCGTAGGCTCGGTGGCGCTGATCGGCACAGTCAACCGCACGTCCCGCGTCAAAGAGGACGCCGCGATCGGCATCGTGTTCACCGCGATGTTCGCGCTCGGCGTGGTCATCATCTCCCGCATCTCCAGCGACACCGACCTGCGACACATCCTCTTCGGTAACCCGCTCGGCGTCAGCGACGTCGAGATCCTGCAGATCGTGGTGATGACCGTCGTCACGCTGGCCGTGGTGGCGTTCACCCACCGCGACTTGACCTTGTACGCTTTCGACCCGGCCCACGCGCACGTGATCGGGCTGCGGCCGCGCCGCCTGGAAGCACTGCTGCTCGGGCTGCTGGCGGTGACCGTGGTCATCGCACTCCAGGTGCTCGGCATCATCATGGTCGTCGCCATGCTGATCATCCCGGGCGCGACCGCCTACCTGCTCACGGACCGCTTCGAACGGATGATGCTCATCGCGGTGGCCACGTCAGTGGCTGCCTCGGTGGTGGGGGTCTACGCCAGTTTCCTGCTGGATGTGGCGCCCGGCGGCATGATCGTCCTCGTGCAGGCGCTGCTCTTCGCTGCCGCCTATCTGCTGGCACCCCGCTACGGCTTGCTCGCCCGCCGGGCAGGGGCACGGAGAGCAGCCGTCCTGGACACCGCCGAGGCGGCCCAGGGGACCGCTTCCGCAGAGCGGGTCCAGGGATAGCTTGGGCATGCGGCCCGGAGGAGAACGACCGCGTGCCCAAGGATGCCCACGGATTCCTTCGCTGCGCCCGGGTGGAGAAGAGAGCAGGCCGCGCAGGCATCGGGGAGGCCCGTCCTGGACCGTCTGGTCCTCGAGGGAGAGGTGCTCCGCATCGTCCGTCGCAGGGACCACCCCAGCAGGGATCAAGGACACCGCTGACAGCGGCGGTCAGTCCGAGCGCGAGCTTCTCTGCCCTGGCAAGGCCACGCTCAACGAGGAGCAGCAGCGCCGTAAGCTGGTCCCCGTGGAGACCGTTGCCCGCATGTGCTGGGGCAGCGAGCTGGAGGGGAAACCCCGGCTTCACCCCGTCGGCCGACTGGTCCTCGGATCCGACATCCCATAACCCCGGATTGGGGGGAGTGACACGCCCTCCGAACCCGGGGTTTTCCCTGCTCCGATTCCGGTTCCGGGCCTCCGTTCTTGGCCAGCGCAGCACACGTTCGTGCCCGCCCCGCTGCAGCGGAGGCAGTCTGCGCCGGGGAGACACCCACCCAGGCGGGAGCGGCTGTCACCGGCTCAGCTACGGGCTGTTCGCCGTGGTCTTCGCCCGCGACCGCAGGGCTGCGCACCACTGCATCGACGCGGTCGACTACCGTCAGGTCGCGGTCGACAACGGCGCTGAGCCTGGATCGCACACCTACCGGACAGGAAACAGGGAGACGGGAATGGCTGACGAGGTTGTGGGCATCGTCGGCGCCGGCATCATCGGGCTGGCGATCGGCCGGGAGATCATCCGCCGGTGGCCAGGCACGCGCGTGGTCGTGCTGGAAAAAGAAGACCGGATCGCTGCCCACCAGACCAGCCACAACTCCGGAGTCGTCCACGCAGGACTCTACTACAAGCCCGGCAGCCTGAAAGCCCGGCTGTGCACACGCGGTCGGGAGATGCTCCGCGAATACTGCACCGACCGCGGCCTGCCCTACGAGGAGTGCGGCAAGCTCGTGGTCGCGGTCAACTCCGAAGACGTGCGGCGGCTCGACGCCATCTACGCCCGCGCCGACAGCAACGCGGTGCCCGGGCTGCGCCGCATCGGGCCCGAGGAGATCCGCGCAATCGAACCGCACGCCACCGGGCTGGTCGCCCTGCACTCGCCGCACACCGCCATCACCGACTATCCGCTCATCTGCGCGTCTTTCGCGAAAGACATCACCGAGGCAGGCGGGGAGATCCGCTGCACTGCGCCGGTCACCCGCATCCGGGAAGTCAGCGACTCGATCGAGGTTGTCGCCGGCGGTCAGCCGGTGACCGTGGACCGCCTCATCATCTGCGCAGGACTGCACACCGACCGGGTTGCGCGCCTCGCCGGCGACGGGACCGAACCGCGGATCATCCCGTTCCGAGGCGAGTACATGCTGGTCAAACCAGAGAAGGCGCACATGGTGCGCGGTTTGATCTACCCGGTCCCGGATCCCCGCTACCCGTTCCTCGGCGTACACTTCACCCGCCGAGTCTCCGGGGAAGTAGAGGTCGGCCCCAACGCGGTGCTTGCGTTCGCCCGCGAAGGCTACCGGCTCGCCACGGTCAACCTGGCCGACCTGGGCGCTATCGCCTCCTGGCCCGGGTTCTGGGCGATGGCCCGCAAACACTGGGTGACCGGGCTGAAGGAGATGTACGGGTCGGTGTCCCAACGCGCCTACATGAAGGCCGCGCAACGGTATGTGCCGGAGATTGGTCCTGGCGACGTGGTCCGCGGCGGGGCCGGGGTCCGCGCCCAGGCGCTCGACCGTGACGGCAGCCTTGTCGACGATTTCCGCATCAATCAAATGGGGCGTATTACAGCGGTCCGCAACGCGCCATCGCCCGCAGCAACGTCGTGCATGGCTATTGCCGAATACGTGGTCGACGTTATTCACGGCCCAAAATCCCAGTAGGCCTCCGAACCTGTCCGAATTCTTCAGCGGCCGGTTGCGTGCCGGAAACACATCCCGAGCCCCCGAGAGTGGACAAGGCCTGCCCGCCGTGGACGCCTCGATGCACATGTGAAGAGAAGACAACCCGGACCGTCCCTGAACCCCGGGGTGCGGAAACGGATGGAGTTCAACGGACACTGTCGTGACCCGTTCAGCCGAGGAGTGCATCGCCTTGAGGGACGGAGGCGGGCGTCAACCGGGGCTCAGCGCTCCCCGTCCGGGGAGGGCGACCGCGCCGACTACACGCGCGAAGGGACCTTAATAGTCAGCCCGCCGAACGGTGCCGGGTGCTCCCGCGCGAACTCGTGCCTCTGGTGAGAACCCTGAGGAGAGCCGTCGCTGGCCGCGGGTCACGTGCGGGCTCCCCTCACCTCCGGGCCGGGAAGCGGAGTCTGTTGGTAGAGGGCCAGCCGCCAGCGGTCTTGCTGCCGGACATAGACACTCGACATGAGGGCACGGAACACGGACGGCTCTCCGGCACGGTATGCGGCCCCGGTGTAGACGAGGATGGCACTGTCGTCACCGGCAGCGACCAGTCGCGCATCGCTGATCTCATAGCCGCTCCACGGCGGGGTCTCGTTCAAGGAGACAGCCACGGCGGCACGGTCCAGCACCAGCCCGTTGGCGAGCACCATCACCCCGTCTTCAGTCATCAGCGAGGTGTAGAAGTCCGCTCCCGTGCCCGCGCACAGGGCGTCCCATCCGCGCTGTTCCCATCGGAGCAGATCGTTGAAGAGGCCGGGCTGCGACACGTACGTCACCTTTCGTGTGGATCCGAGCGCCTGGCCGGTGCCCGAGGACAGGACGTCCCGGACACCGGAGGAACACCGGGGACGGGATTCCCACCATGAGCGGAGCGAAACCCCGTCCTCGGTGCGACCGGACCCGCACCGACCAGGAATTACGACGAAAGGACTATCGAGAGTCGTCGCACACCTTCCGCTGTAGAGGGCGCCGCCCCAACACTGGACTGCCTGCCCCGGAGGACGCATACCGTGCTGGGCGAGGTAGGGGACAGAACCGTCTTCCCGCTCCGCGGACGGGAGCACCACCCCATACCCCGAAACATTAAGGACTCTTCCTGGTCGCTATCCAGATCGGATCTGGTCTGCCCCGCTGGGTGGACCGTCCCTGCGCCGCGGCGGACCGCCCCCGCAAGAAGCAAGGGAAACCAACGACCGTCGGGAGGCGTCCACGGCCCTGCGCTGCGCACCGGCCCCGGACGTCCACCACACCGAAGCCGTGTGAAGAGGCGCAATGAGTTCTGCTACCGGACGGTGGCGAGAGTCACCGCCCACTGCGGTAAAGAATGAGGAAGACAATGGCAGATGTCCAAGGGAGTTGCGTGTGCAGTCCGAGGCGGTGCTGGCAGGACGGTATCGGCTGGAAGAACGGCTAGGCCGAGGCGGCATGGGGGAAGTCTGGCGGGCCTTCGACCCGCACCTGGAACGCGAGGTTGCCGTCAAGCTCATCCTTAGCGGGGACAACGACGGTGTCCTCATTCGACGCTTCCAGCGCGAGGCCCGTATCTCCGCCAACATCCAACACCCCAATATCACCGCTGTCCACGACTTCGGCCACCACGAAGGCCAACTGTTCCTCGTCATGGAGCTGCTGCGCGGCCGTGACCTGGGCGCCGTCCTCGCCGACCATCCGCAAGGCATGCCGCTGGACCTTGTGGTGTCTGTAGCAGTGCAGGCCGCCGACGCCCTGCGAGCCGCACACACCCACCGGGTCGTCCACCGCGATCTCAAACCCGGCAACCTGTTCCTCCTCGACACCGGCCATGTCAAGGTCTGCGACTTCGGCATCGCCCACATCGCGGACGCCACCAGCCAGCTCACCGCGGTCGGTACCGCGCTTGGCACCCCCGCGTTCATGCCCCCAGAGCAGTGGAAAGGCGAAGAAGTCGACTCCCGCAGCGACGTCTACGCGCTCGGCGGTGTCATGCACACCATGCTGACCGGCAGAATCCCGTTCACCGGTCCGCTGCCCGCCCTGCTTGCCCAGCACCTCACCCAGGATCCGCCGCCGATCCGCGAGTTCCGGCCCGACGTGCCTTTGGAGCTCGCGGACCTCGTCGCCCGGATGATGGCCAAGGACCCTGCCGCCCGTCCCGACAGCCACGAACTGGGGGAGCTCATCTACCGGGCTGCCGCACCCGAGGCGTCCGGTTCCCCAGCGTTCTTTAGCCCGCAGATCGCCCCGCAGGCGCTCCCCACGGCACCGCCCACGGCAGCACCTGTACCGCCGCAGCCCTCTCATGCGACCGGGTATGCCGCACCCAGCCAGTGGATGCCTGCGGCCCCGCAGCCTCATCCCACTGCCCACCCGCCCGCGGAGGGCGACCCGCAGACGATGTTCACTCTCGGGCTGCGCCACCGTGAACAAGGCGACATCGCCGGAGCCGAGTCCTGGTACCGGAAGGCCGCGGAAGCCGGACATCTCGACTCCATGTTCAACCTCGCCCTCCTCTCCCGGGAACGCGGCAACCTGGTGGAAGCCGAATCGTGGTATCGGCGTGCCGCTGAGGTAGGCGACGTGGACGCTATGGTCAACCTCGGGGACCTGCTCAAGGAGCGGGGGGAGAGTGCGGAGGCTGAACTCTGGCATCGCCGGGCCGCGGAAGCCGGACACATCGCCTCCATGCACACTCTCGGCAACCTGCTCTACAGCAAAGGCGACACCGCAGAAGCCGAAACCTGGTGGCGCCGGGCCGCCGAAGCCGGAAACATCCGCGCCATGGGAGTGCTCGGCAATCTGCTGGAGCAGCGCGGTGACACGTTCGGTGCGGAGCAGTGGTATCGCCGGGCCGCCGAAGCCGGGAACCTCGACGCGATGGTCAACCTCGGCGTGTTATTGGAGAACCGGCATGACACGTTCGGTGCGGAGCAGTGGTATCGCCGGGCCGCCGACGCGGGGGACATCGACGCGATGGTCAACCTCGGCAACCTGCTGCACGGCCGCGGCGACATGGGCAGCGCTCAGTACTGGTGGCAGCGGGCCGCCCAGACCGGCAACACCCGCGCCCTGAACCATCTCAACCAGATGGGCTAAGACGTGGGCGGACGATAAGGTCGCGCCTGCACCGCGATGCCGAGACGGCCTGGGACCAGGGGTGACGTCCTTTCCCCATGAGGCCCGGGAGTCCGAAGCCTTGCCCGAGGGCACTCCACCCCATGATGGGAGCCCGGTGTACCAACCGGGTCTGAGGACCGGGGCCACGGCTACACACTGATCGCGACCCCGGAAATATGGCAGAAAACGGTTAACAAAAACCGTTTTTGAGGTTTCTGAGGAAAAGAGTCCATTCGGTGAGAGGGAAAACGAGGTATCCAAGGTTACGGTGTTGAGTGTCGCGGACGAGGATAGTTGTGGGGGTTTCTGCCACCTCGATGCAATTGCCACCATTGCCGCTGCTGTAGCTGGATTTGTGCCACCGGAGTTTGCTGAGATCCGTGTAGCCAGAGTTCATAGCTGGTCCTTTCTTCTGCGGATGTAGTCCGCAGAGGCGTGAGAAGACAACGCCTCGGACTGTAGTGCTGAGAATATCGCTGAGCAGTAGCGAACCTCCTGCTGTTGGTCGGTCAGCAGGCCACCGAGTGTGTGTTCCACATAGGCCATGGTGGGGCGGTCGTCAAAGGACATGATTCTGATCGGCCCTGTCAGCCCAGGATGCAGGGGGATTTCTTGCGGGAACACTTGAAACCTGATCGTGTGGTCCTCGATCAGGTTGAGAAGGTATGTCAATTGCTCTTTCATCACCGTTGGACTACCGGTGACACGATCTATGACGACTTGATCCACGACAAACCAGCAGAGCGGTCGGTCTGGTGCAGTCAGGATCTCACGTCTACTCATGCGGGCGTGAACAAGCTCGTCCACTTTTTCGGCGTTAGCCCATGGCTGAGCAGGGCGAATCAAAGATCGTGCATAGTCCTCGGTTTGCAGTAAACCTGGCAAAACGACCATTTGATACTCGCGGATTTCGACCGCCTTGCGTTCCAGGGCAAGGACGTTTTGAAACCACGAAGGGTGAGCGGGGATAGAGTTCAAGGAATCCCAAAGGCGGACGAGCCTTCCACCAGTGTTGAGAACCCGGTCCAGTGCCTCCGCATGATCCCTTTTGGCTCCTTTGCGACCTAGTTCGATACCACTGAGCATGCTCTGGCTGAGCGGGATCGCTCTGGCGAGCTGGGCTTGTGAATACCCTGATTGGACGCGTAACCGGCGGACCTCGGCGCCGAAGCGGGACCATGCAGGGTGTTTCACCACAGTTCTATGACTCCTTAGAACCGGACTAGAACTATTCAGTTTAGGTCTTCATAAATATTCAAAGAACAGCGCTAAGGCTGGAAAACCGTTGCTCGGTGCTGGAGTGTTGAACCGCCTCTGACCAGGCGGCAGTACCCGGAGCGATCACATCCACTCCGTTAGTACTTACCTACTGAACCCGAGTAGCGGCGAGGAGAGAGCCTATGCGCCACCCTCCACTTCGTTCTTTCCACGAAACACGGGATTCGTTCATTATTTATTGCCCTAAATGTCCATTTCTGTGTTTCTGTGGAAAGGCTGCGGCCTGGTGAGCATGACCTCTATCGCCTTACCTGGAACCCCCGACAGCGTGGCTGCCGCCCGCCGCTTTGTGGTCGAGGTGGTCCGCTCGTGCCCGTGGATCACTACCGCTGCAGACGTGCTTGACCGGGCCGCGTTGATCGTGTCTGAACTCGCCACCAACGCCCTCCGGCACACCCGCTCTGGCGACCCCGGAAACTCCTTCACCGTCCGAGTGGACGTGAACGAGCACGGAGTGCGGATCGAAGTGCACACCCTCCCACCGCGCCAGTGGGACTCGGTTCCGCACGTCGTCACACCCGACGACCCGTCCCGGGAACACGGACGCGGCCTCTACCTGGTCGACCAGTGGTCCCACCGGTGGGGCACGCTGGGCCCTTGGACGGAGGGCGTCTACTCCGTCGTGCGCTGGGACGGTGATCCCTGCCTCGCCGAGGATCAGGCGGGGAACCGGTGACGCCCCGTCCCGGCCAGGGCGGGGTAACGCCGTGCTCCAACCGCGGTCCCACGCTGGTGGGATGGCTGTCCTCGTCGGTGCCGCCATCCCACCGAGCTCAGGAATTCCTACGGGAAGAGCTGAAGCCTCCGCTGCCGCGGCGCGCCCCCAGCCGCCACTGCTTCACCCAGTCCGTGCCAACCTGAACAGTCGGCCCCCGCTCCGGAAACGCGCAGGAAAGCTGCGCAGCGGCCCACGGTTCCTCAGCCCCGGACAGCTCCAGAACCGACCGGTGCAGTGCGGGGATCCTGCTGAGGCCGGCTCACGGCAGACCGCAGGAGCTGCGGTCACCGGTCTCCGAGGACAGTCGACAGGACACGGTGACGGGTCGGTCAACCATGGGGGAGCAGGCCTCAGCGGCGGAGGCGGAAAGTGTCACCACCTCCCCCTAACATCCCCAGCATGCCCACACCGATGACACTGACAGACCTGATCGACGACGCCGCCCTCTTCTCCCTGGAACACCAGCTCCACCTCGTGGACGTGCTCGGCGAACACGACTGGCACGCTGACCTGCGCGCACCACGGCTCGAATTCATTGGCCCGGAGAAGACCCTGGTCTGTGAACGGTTCCACCTGCTAGGCACCGCTGCCCCCGGCCCCCGGTCATGGTTGTGGGCGTGGGCCAACCCCAGCGGTTTCCCCGAAGAGCTGACCCGCCTCTCCGCCGAGCTGCGCGCCCACGGTGAACGGCTCGGCATCCCCGAGCTGACCCGCGCCGAAATCCCCTTTGCGGAGCTACCGAAGAACCCGGAGCACCCGGTCCAGGTCGCGTTCCTGTTCGCTGAGGCCGCCAAAGCCCTGAGCGGATGCTGGACCTTCTACACCGGTGAGGTCAGCGGAGGAACCCGCGTCGCTTTCCTCATGGAACATCCCGATTTCATGCTCCCCGCCCCCGAGCCGGCGCGGACCATGCGAGTCATCCAGCAGGCGCTCGCCGATCTTCCCCTGTCCAACCACAGGCGCGCCCTGTCCAGCTACGCCGCACTGCGCGGCTTCCAGCAGCAGACCACCCCGGACGGGAACGGTCTTATCCTCACCGGACCCGGATTCGACGTGAGGGCCGACTTCAACGACCAAGGACTGATAACCCACCTCAACCTCACCGCACACCCCGGCCAGTAGCGTCGCCGCGTCCCAGGGAGGAAAGGGGCCAAACCTGTGCCGTGCCCGGGCCCGGACAGGGCCCGGGCCAGCGAGCGGCAGCGCGGCTTCCCCTCTGCCGGCCCGTGCGTACGGAGCCGGTCCACGTATCCAGGTCCCCGTCTCTGCTTGCCGATGTCTTTCAGCGACGGGAACCGCCTCCCCGGTACCCGGGTGCTGCGGGTCTGAAGAGCCCTCCGAGCAGCCGAAACAAAGAGTCGGAGAACTGTACCGCAACCGATGCGAGACCCTGCAGGGCGGAAAACCTGGGGCAGCGCAAGGTAAGGAGCAGCACGGACGGGCACGCAGCAGTCGCCGCCCGCTGCGTGCCGGCCATGCCCGTCCCGGACAGGCATGCCCCCTCCCTGGCACCAGGGAGCAGAGCTCTCAGTAGAGAACCGGTGAGCGGCACGCCGGGATTTCGTCAAAAGTACGGCGATTCTTCCTAATATCCGCGGTCGGAGAGTTGAAGGAAGGATGTGGCCGGTAGTTACCCCACGGCGGACCAGCAGAGTGCAACTGCCTTGACCGTCTGATGAATGAAGAAGGCGAGCCGATATGTCTTTTGTCACCGTGGGAACAGAGAACTCTTCCGCTATTGGGGTCTACTACGAAGACCACGGCAGCGGGCAACCGGTCATCCTCATTCACGGATACCCGCTCAACGGCCACTCCTGGGAGAAGCAGGAGCGGGCACTGCTCGAAGCGGGCTACCGGGTCATCACCTACGATCGGCGCGGCTTCGGCCGGTCAACCCACACCACGACCGGCTACGACTACGACACGTTTGCCGCCGACCTGAAAGCTCTCATCGACCACCTGAGCCTCTCCGACGTCATCCTCGTCGGCTTCTCCATGGGAACCGGTGAGGTGGTCCGCTATCTGAGCCGCTACGGTTCTGACCGGGTCAGCAAGGCTGTGCTGCTTGGCGCACTCCAGCCGTTCCTTCTCAAAACCGGCGACAACCCCCAGGGCGTGGACGCCGAAGTGTTCAAGAAGATCGAAGAGGCGATCCTCGACGACCGGTTCGCCTACTTCAAGAACTTCCTCGACAACTTCTACAACGTCGACGTCTTCGGCGGGAAGCGGATCAGCAAAGAAGCATGGCAGAACAGCTTCAACGTCGCCGCTTCCTCCTCCGCATACGCCACCTACGCCTGCGTGCAGGCCTGGCTCACCGACTTCCGCCCCGACCTGCCGCGCATCGACGTTCCCGTGCTCGTCATGCACGGCTCAGCCGACCGCATCCTGCCGATCAGCGCTACCTCGGACCGGCTGCCCGACCTGCTCGGCGAAGTGGAGTACATGGTGGTGGATGGCGGGCCGCACGCGATCAACTGGACCCACGCCGAGGAAGTCAACAGTGCACTGCTCGGCTTCCTGCGGGGATGATATTCGCGCCCCTCGGTGAAGCAGCCGGGTGAGGACAGTCCCGGGCCGGATGAGCGGGCCCGGGCAGCCGACGGTGGGCGCGCCCGGAAACAGCAGGCCACCGGGCGCGCCCGCGTAGCGGGGAGCCGTTTCCCTGCCCGTGGCACCGCAGTCCCGCCCTGCCAGTGATGCACGGTGAGTCCCGTGCGGGAACGCATGCTCCCCGCAAGTGGGGGAAGCGGATCCCAAAGACCACGGGGAGACAACGATGACTTCACCTGTTTTGGTTACCGGGGGCACGGGAACGCTCGGCCGGCACGTCGTGCCGCTGCTGCGCGAGTCCGGCCGCAAGGTGCGGGTGCTCAGCCGCCACCCGCATCCGGACGCAGACGGTGTCGAATACGTCGTCGGCGACCTGCGCCGCGACATCGGGGTGGCGCCCGCCGTAGCCGGGGTCGACACGGTGCTGCACCTGGCCGGGGCGCCTCGGGGCGACGACACGGCAACCCAGGCCCTTGTTCGGGCTGCTGCACACCACGGGGTACGCCACCTGGTGTTCATCTCGATCATTGGAGTGGACCGGGTGCCGCTCAGGTTCTACCGGACGAAGCACCGTGCCGAGCAGATCGTGGCTGCTTCCGGTGTGCCGTGGACGACGCTGCGCGCCGCCCAGTTCCACGACCTGGTGTTGGATGCGGTCCGCAACCTCGCGAGGCTGCCGGTCGTGCCGGTCCCCGGTGGGTTGCGTCTGCAACCTGTCGACGCAGGCGATGTCGCTGCCCGGCTGGTGGCCCTGGCTGCTGCCGGGCCTGCCGGGCGGGTCCCGGACCTGGCCGGGCCGCGAGTGTATGCGACAGGCGACCTTATCCGCAGCTACTTGCGGGAACGCGGCGCGCACCGGCCTTTGCTCTCAGTGCCGATCCCGGGGAAGATCGGCCGTGCCTACCGGCAGGGAGACAACCTTGCCGCACCGGAAGCGGACACGGGCAGCAGGACGTGGGAGGACTTCCTTGCGGAACGGGTAGGTGCGGGATAGCGCCGTGCCAGGGGTCTCACTGCGGTGCGCTGCGACGCTGGTGGGGCGGGGCGGCCGCGAACGCGGCGGGCAGGGGCGGCCGATACCGGGCTGCCCTGGCTGCGCGGGAAGGGGAGGAATGGGGGACAGCGAGCAGGAGGTGATTTCCAGCAGCGAGGCGTCCCAACGGTTCGAATGGCGGGTGGAGCGGATTGCGTGGGTGCTGGCCGCACTCCTGTTCGCCCTCGCGCTGCTGGGTGTGTTCGGGGGAGGGCCGCTGAGCCGGGCCAGTGCCGGAAGCAGCGACCAGACCGTGCAGGTCGACTACGAGCGGTTTGTGCGGGTCGCCACCTCCACCACCCTGAAGGTCGTCATTGCTCCCCGGGCGGTGCGGGAGGGGGAGGTCGCACTCGGGCTGTCCCACGAGTTCCTGGAAGCGGTCACGGTTCAAGGTATCACTCCGGTGCCGGCTGCCGTGGCCAGCAGAGCCGACCGGGTGGTCTACCGGTTCACTGCCCCCCACGAGGGGGAACCGGTGAAAGTCACCTTCGACCTCCGCACCGAGCACTCCGGACTGCACTGGGCGCGGATCGGTGTCGAAGGGGCGGTGCCAGCGCGGTGGTGGCAGTTCATCTACCCGTAAGAGGGAGAAGCTTGTGGACTCGGTGCTGCGTGCGGTCGCGATCTACGTCATTCTGGTGGTGGTCTTCCGGCTCGCCGGGAAACGCAGCATGGCGCAGCTCACCACATTCGATCTGCTCCTGCTGTTGGTGATTTCCGAAGCCACCCAGCAGGCACTGCTCGGCAACGACTATTCGGTCACCAACGCCGCCCTGGCGATCCTCACCCTGGTCGCCGTGGGACGCACCGCCGACTTTCTGAGGTGGCGGTTCCCCTGGTTCGCCCGGCTGACGCAGAGTGTGCCGGTGGTGCTCGTCGCCCAGGGGAAGGTGCTGGCCGAGCAGTTGGCCAGGAACCACATCGACGAAAGCGAGATCCTCGAAGTCGCCCGCAGCAGCCAGGGGATTTCGCGGATGGAGCAGATCGACTACGCCATTTTGGAGGAGTCGGGCACGATCAGCATCCTGCCGAAACGGAAAGCGCCCACCAGCCCTCTGGGGGAGTGACCCTGCCGGGCAGCCGCAGACCATGCCCGCTCCGCGGGAAACAGAGCCCTTGGAGCCGGAACAAGAAAAGCGGTGGCACGGGGGAGGGGCCCGCACCACCGCGGAAACTACTGACCTGTGCTGGTCACCTGGTCAGCAGCGTATCACCGAGCGATCTCGTAGTACCGCTTCTCGATCCGCTCGCCGATGGTCTCGTCGATGTTCTTCCAGTACTGGAAGGCCCGGGAGAGCACCGGCTCGACGACACCCTTGGACAGGTGGTCGGCGACCGTCTCCACGAGCCGGTCCCGCTGGGCGTCGTCGAAGACCTCGCGGACCAGGGTGCCGGCCTGCGAGAAGTCGTCGTCCTCAGCGTGCAGCTCGTAGGCGCTGCGCACCAGCTCGCCGTCGGCCTCCCAGCTGTCCTCGACCGGGCCGGTCTGGTCAGACCAGGGACGGCCGTAGGAGTTGGGCGCGTACACCGGGGCCTTGCCGGAGTGCTCGTAGGTCATGTGCCCGTCGAAGGTGTAGGAGTTGACCTTCACCCGCGGCTTGTTCACCGGCAGCTGGAAGTAGTTGGTGCCGATCCGGGCCCGGTGGGCGTCCGCGTAGGCGAAGACGCGGCCCAGCAGCATCTTGTCCGGGGAGACGCCGATACCCGGGACCAGGTTCGACGGCGCGAACGCGGCCTGCTCGATCTCGGCGAAGAAGTTCTCCGGGTTGCGGTTCAAGGTCATCTTGCCGACCTTGATGAGCGGGTAGTCGCTGTGCGGCCAGACCTTGGTCAGGTCGAACGGGTTGAACCGGTAGGTCTTGGCGTCCTCGTACGGCATGACCTGCACGTAGAGGGTCCAGCTCGGGTAGTCCCCGCGTTCGATGGCCTCGACCAGGTCACGACGGTGGAAGTCGGCGTCCACACCGGCGAGACGCTCGGCTTCCTCGTTGGTCATGTTCTCGATGCCCTGGTCGGTTTTGAAGTGGTACTTGACCCAGAACTTCTCGCCCTTGGCGTTGATCCACATGTAGGTGTGCGAACCGTAGCCGTTCATGTGGCGCCAGGTCCGCGGCAGGCCGCGGTCACCCATGAGGTAGGTGACCTGGTGGGCGGTCTCCGGGTTGAGGGTCCAGAAGTCCCACTGCATGTTGTTGTCGCGCAGACCCGTGTCCGGCATCCGCTTCTGGGAGCGGATGAAGTGCGGGAACTTCATCGGGTCGCGGACGAAGAAGATCGGCGTGTTGTTGCCGACCAGGTCGTAGTTGCCCTCAGAGGTGTAGAACTTCAGAGCGAAACCGCGCACGTCCCGCCAGGTGTCCGGGGAGCCCTGCTCACCAGCGACCGTGGAGAACCGGGCGAGCATCTCGGTACGGGCACCCTTCTGGAACAGGGCAGCCTTGGTGTACTGGGAGACGTCCTCCGTGGTTTCGAAGACACCGAAGGCACCGGCGCCCTTGGCGTGCGGGTTGCGCTCGGGGACCCGCTCACGGTTGAAGTGGGCGAGCGTCTCAACGAGCCGTACGTCGTGCAGCAGCAGCGGGCCGTTGCTGCCCACGCTCAGCGAGTTGCGGTCGCTAGCCGCAGGCGCACCAGAGTCGAGCGTGGAGCCCGTGGCGTTGCTCGCAGTGGACAGTGCCTCGTTGGTCTCGGTCAAGTCGGTCTCCTTGATCGTGGATATGGCTGGTAGAGATCGGGACGGCGCCGGCCCGGAAGTTCCGGTGTGGCGCGACAGTGCCCGCGTGGTGGGGCTCACCTCAGCGGACGAGAGTCGGCTGGGCCAATGTGCGGGGCCAACCCGACACTTCCCCGGAGGGAGGCGCCCACCTCTTCCCAACATATCTTTTCTGGAATCATTCCAGAAAACTAGGGACTCAAGTCTCTTGGGTGGTGTGACCTATGCCACTTTAGTGGGCGGATGTGGAGCGGAGCGCCCAGTTCGCGGCTGCACGACGCACGAGAGATGCGGGACGGTGGTCTGACCCTACTTCTGCCCCGCATTCGTCCCGTGCTACAGCCAGTCTTTCCCATGGGTCGACGAGCGTGGAGCATCGACGCTTCCGGCAGCGAAGCACCCCCAGCCGCCGGGCAATTCTGACAGAGAGCCGCGTTTCCGTCGCCGGAGTGCACCGACACCGCTGAAGTGCAGAGGAGAGCAAAACCGGATTTTCCGCTCGCCCAGCAAGATCTCTGGATTTCCTGTAACACTGCTGCAGGAGAGAGCCGGGGAAAAGATTATTCGCCAGCGCCAATACCACATCACTAGTGATGGGTTTCCTTTTATGGAAATGTGGAACTGCTGGAGTTGGTGATAACGGATTTCGGTCGGCGGGAAAGGAGAGTATGAGGATTCTGCTGCAGATTTCCGGGCTGCTCTGCAGGAGAGAAGAGAGTGGTTCTGGTGGGGGAAGCACATCGGTGAGAGAAGCGGTTCGCGCAGCCGCGTCATCGCGATTCCTCTCCCGGTCGCCGTACTGTGCTGGAGCCAGGGGAGTGCACGGGAGGAGAGCATACGCGCAGCCCGGTGCGACAGGAGCATCTCTCCTACCACTCGTCCTGAACAGTGAATACGCTGCCCATGCACCGGATGGTCCGCAGGGTGTCGCTGCGAGGATGCAACGGAAAAGCCCTTCGGAAACAATGCTCCGAAGGGCGGATGTTGCTGTTCTCTCCACCGTTTGTCGAGCAGGCTGACAGGAGTAGGTCGCCCCAAGGGGTTTCGATCACCATTCCATCCGGGGTGAGTTTTGCGGGCTAGACGAGCGTCATAATCCCTAGCCCCACAAGGATCAGCAGAACAACCACGGCCCAAAGACAGCCTTCCCCGGATCGGATGTCGAACGCGACCGTGGATACCTGCGGTAGTGCCCTCGGACATAGCTTCCGTCTCTGCGCCGATAGCCGCGGACCCAGTACCGCTCACCGCTGGGCATGCGCACCTCACACGACATAAAAAAGGGACGGAATTCTCTATTGTGAATAATCCGCCCCGACAATGTCGGCTGATAATCGGAAAACTCACCGCAAGGTCAGCGGCAGCTCACCGTCTCGAGAGCCAGGCACGCTCGACCATCGGTAAGAGACGGCCTCGGGGACCGGGGACCGCGGGCGGGCCGTGCCAAGGAAACGCCCCTCGGAGCTGGGCTCCGAGGGGCACAAACGGATCCTCCGGTCAGCAGCACTGGCCTCGCCAGCGCTGCTCGCTCACTTCTTCAAGAGCTGCCGGGCCATGACCACCCGCTGGATCTGGTTGGTGCCCTCGTAGATCTGGGTGATCTTGGCGTCGCGCATCATCCGCTCGACCGGGTAGTCCCGGGTGTAGCCGTAGCCGCCGAGCAGTTGCACCGCGTCAGTGGTGATCTCCATTGCCACATCCGAGGCGAAGCATTTAGCGGCGGCACCGTAGAAGGAGAGGTCGGCGTCGTCGCGCTCGGACTTGGCGGCAGCGACGTAAACCATCTGGCGGGCCGCTTCCAGCTTCATGGCCATGTCGGCGAGCATGAACTGGATGCCTTGGAAGTCGGCGATGGCCTTGCCGAACTGCTTGCGCTCCTTGACATAGCCCAGGGCGTAGTCGAGCGCCCCCTGGGCGATGCCCACAGCCTGGGCGCCAATGGTGACGCGGGTGTGGTCGAGGGTGCGCAGCGCGGTACGCAGTCCTTCCCCGACCTTGCCCACCAGGCGGTCGCCGGGGATACGGACATTGTCGAAGATCAGTTCGCGCGTGGGCGAACCTTTGATGCCGAGCTTGCGTTCCGGTTCTCCAAAAGAGAACCCGGGATCGTCGATGTGGACGACGAAAGCGCTGATGTTGCGTCCGCGCGGCCCGTCCGGGTCGGTGACCGCCATCACCGTGTAGTACTTGGAGATTCCGGCGTTCGTGATCCACGACTTCTGGCCGTTGAGGATCCAGTCGTCGCCGTCGCGGACGGCACGGGTGCGCATGCTCGCGGTGTCGGATCCCGCCTCGCGCTCGGAGAGCCCGTAGGAGAACATCGCCTCGCCAGATGCCAGTTCGGGCAGGTAGCGCTGCTTCACCTCGTCAGATCCGGAGAGGATCAGCGGCATCGAGCCGAGCTTGTTGACCGCGGGGATGAGGGAAGAGGAGGCGCACACCCGGGCGATCTCCTCAATGACGATGCAGGTCGCCAGCGCGTCTGCGCCAACACCGCCGTACTCCTCCGCGACGTGGGGAGCGTGGAAGTCGCTGGCGCGCAGCGCCTCGTAGGCCTCCTGCGGGAAGCGGGACTGCTCGTCGACGTCGGCCGCGTGCGGGGCGATCTTGTCTTCAGCGACGGAGCGGATGGCTTCGCGGAGGGCTTCGTGCTCCTCGGTGGGCCGGTAGAGGTCGAAGTCACTCATGGGGTCTCCTAGCGTCGCGAACATCCCCAGTATGACACTAAGTGTCAATAAACGGAACTAAGTGTCAGTATGGGGGATAGGTAGTCATGCGGGCAGAATGGGGCGGCGGTTCCCAGGGGTCGAACGAGTGCGAGGAGAGGTGATGGCGGGGCGTACGGAGGGCCGCGGGGTTGTTGCCGCGGCGCTGCGACTATTCGACGAGAAAGGCTTCGAAGCGACCACGATGGACGACGTCGCGGTCGCCGCCGGAGTGAGCCGCAGCACCCTGTTTCGGCGCTTCGGGTCTAAAGACGACCTGCTCTTCGCTGACCAAGAAGAGCTGGTGGAGGCGGTGCGCACCCATCTCGCCTCCTCGCCCGAAGACCCAGTGAGCGCCGTGTGCTCGGCGGCGCGCATGGTGCTCCGCTCCTACACCAGCCAGCCCGACCTGGCCGTGCGCCGCTATCGCCTGGTGCGGACCCGTCCTGCGCTACGGGACCGCGAAATCGCAATGACGGCGCGCTACCAGTCGCTCTTCACCCAGCACCTGACCGGCGGGCACAGTGACGAGTCGCGGGTGCTCGCCGCGGAAGTAGTGGCTGCGGCAGTAATTGCCGCGCACAACCATGTGCTACGGATGTGGCTGCGCGCTCCGGAAGTCACGTCGCCTTCGCCGCTGGAGCGGCTCGACCAGGCCTTGGCGTTCGTCGTGGACATGATGGCGCCCGCACTACGCCGCAGCGGTGAGCAGCGGTCGGATGAGCGGGGGGACAGTGCGGTGCTTGTGGCGGTCTACCCAGCGGGGGCGTCCCACGAAGAAGTGCTGGCACGGGTCCGCGCGGCCTTGGAATCACCGCGGAACTAACCCCGAGAAATTGTCCTAAAACAGGGCATTTGTCGCTTTTATTGTCTGGCGGGGATCAATTTCGGGAAACACGGACATTACCTGGCCATTCCTGTGGTTTGATGATCTCGACAACCCTTGTTACCCAGCGGTTCCCTCAGGTGAAAGAGCGGTTCCATGGCCAGTGAATCCTGGATGAAAACGCAGGCACCCGATCCCACCAACCTCCCCGCTGAGATCAACCCCGAAGTCCCCAGCATCGCCCGCGTCTACGACTACTTCCTCGGCGGGAAGGACAACTTCCCCGCCGACCGGGCCGCTGCGGCCGCCGTGGAGAAGGTCTTCCCCCAGGGCAAACAATTGGGCCGGGAAAGCCGCATGCTGCTGCGCCGTGCCACCCGGGAATTGGTCCGTGCCGGTGTCCGCCAGTTCCTCGACATCGGCTCCGGCCTGCCCACCGCCGGAAATGTGCACGAAATCGCGCACGAGATCGACCCGGAAGTGCGCGTCGTCTACATCGACAACGACCCGGTGGTCCTCGCCCACGGCCGTGCCCTGCTCGCCGACGAAGTCACCACCACTGTTGTCCAAGCAGACCTGCGCCACCCGGACGGAATCTTCGACAACCCCGAAGTGCGTGCCCTGCTGGACTTCGACCAGCCGGTCGCGGTGTTCCTGGCGTCGATCCTGCATCACTTCGACGACTCCGACGACCCGTGGGCGCTGTCCCGGAAGATTCGGGACCGCATCAGCTCTGGCAGCTACATGCTGATCACCCACTTCTACGACTCCGGTGACCCGGTCTGCCGCGAAGTCGAACAGGCGCTGCTCGAAGGTGGCCTGGGCAGCGGCTGGTTCCGCACCAAGGAGCAGATCGAGCGGTTCTTCGAAGGAATGGACGTGCTCGAACCGGGGGTGGTCGCCGCCAACGAGTGGCGTCCGGACGCCGAAACCCCCACCGACAGCACCACCCACCACCTGCTCGCCGGAGGACTGGCCCGCAAACCGTAGGTTCCCGGCCGTCCTCGGACCTCCGACCAGGGTAGAACCCCGGCCCGTACCGGGCGGGGTGCCGCTGCCTGCTCCGCGCGGCACCCCGCCTCGCCACAACCGATGGTGGATCAGGGACGCAAGACGAGGGTGTGCTCAGCCGCCTCCTCCACGGCGCTCCGGGTCATCCGCATGGGAAGCATCGTCCCCGCAGCCCACAGCTCGAGCTGGTCGGCATAGTGGGGGTGGAACGCATGCCCCGAGTTGCCGGTCAGGTTGATCCACTGGGAGTTGTCCACGTCCGCCAAGTCCACCACCATGCGCATCGACGGCACCGTGGTGACCTCGTACCCCTGGGCCGGGTCCCAGCCGGTGGCGTTGACGACACTGGAACCCCCGCCCGTCGCGACCGGGCCCCGGTTGAACAACCACTCCACCGCGGCGATACCGGATTCCCCGAAGGACGCGTTGCGGACGGTGAGCGTGTGCAGGTCACCCCACCGCCAGGCAGCCACGTCCTCGCCGAGCAGCTCAGTCAGCTCCGCGGCGGCCCGCTCCATCGCCACGCGCAGCGCTTCATCCCGGCTGGAGACCTCCTCGCCGCGCCACCACTCGGATTCGGGAGACTCCACGAGGGAAGTCAAGAGCAGCCAGGCCTGTGACGCCTCGATCTTCGGGTTGGCGCCCAGTTCGTCGAAGACCAGCGGCAGCAGGTGGCGGTAGGTGGCGTTGTAGAACGCCGCGGCAGCCGAGTCAGCGTCCTGCTGGAAGTCCCAGCCGGCGAGCAGCTCCTGGGCCTGCGCGGCAGCCCCCTCCACGTCCACTTCTACCAAGTAGGGGACGAGGGCCCGCGCCCCGCTGTTCTCGTTGTCCAACTGGATGTCCACCATGTCCTCGACGGTCAGGCCGCCGTCTGCGATCGCAGCTTCCAGCAGCGTGACGACCCGCTGGGAACGGTAGCCGTAGTCCCAGTCCGTGGTGAGCAGGTGCGGGTACCCGGAGTCCACCACCGCCTGGTTGGCGGTGACAATGAACCCCGAATCAGGGTTGACGACGGTGGGCAGCTCCTCGAAAGGCAGATACTCCTTCCAGTCGTAGTCGGAGTCCCACCCCGGTGCCGGCCAGCGGCCGTCACCCTTCCCCCGCACCGGGATCTTCCCCGGGGCCTGGTAGCCGATGTTCCCGGAAGTATCCGCGTAAATGAGGTTCTGGGCGGGAACCTCGAAAGTGCGCGCCGCCTCCCGGAACTCGTCGAACGTGCGGGCCCGGTTGAGTAGGAAGATCGCGTCTGCGGTCCGCCCCGGGGTGAGCGCGGTCCAACTGATGGCGACCGCATAGTCGCCGTCCTGGGCGGTCTCGGCAGGCTCCCCTTCGGGAGTGACCGGCGCCTTGGCGGCGAACGTGCGTAGTTGCGCGCCGAGCTCCGGGTCGGACAGCAGCGGACCGTGGCGGGACGACCGGACGGTGATCTCGACATCGTCGCCGCCCGCAACCCGAATGGTCTCGGTGCGGGTCTCCAACGGTTCGGGGGCGCCGTCGACGATCGCGGAGTCTCCGTCGAGCTTCTCCAGGTACAGGTCGATCACGTCGGGGCCGAGGTTGGTGAACCCCCAGGCGATCGTGTCGTTCGCGCCGATGACCACCCCCGTCAGGCCGGGAAAGGTGAACCCGGTGACGTCGAACGGACAGGATTCGTCGACGGTGGTGCAGTGCAAGCCCATCTGGTACCAGATGGACGGCATCACCGCGCCCAAGTGGGGGTCGTTGGCGAGCAGCGGCAGCCCTGAGGCAGTGTGCTCGCCGGACACCACCCAAGAGTTGGAGCCCAGGTCGGAGGAGGCAGGACCGAAAGTGCGCGGGATCGCTTCCAGCGGTTCCTGCAGCCCGGCCAGCGCGCGCACCGCAGCGGTGGCGGGGATGTCGGCAGCGTCCTCGTCGCGCTGCTCCGCCTCGTCGGAGTCGAGGACGAACTTTCCGTCGCGGACCCGGCCGCCGGCGAGGATGGGGGCGTGCTGCTCCTCCGGGTAGGCCGGGTAGAGCTCCTCGACCTGTTCCCGGGGCAGGCCGCGAGCCAGCAGCGAGGCACGGGCGATCTCGTCGTGCATGTTGCCTGCAAGGTCCCACGCCATCGCTTTGAGCCAGGCCAGGCTGTCGACGGCGCTCCACGGCTCAATCTCGTACTCGCTGTTAGTGGCCGCCAGCACCGCGTATTCCAAGCTCACCTCGGTGGCGGATTTTCCCTCGAGGTAGGCGTTGACGCCTTCGGCGTAGGCGTCCAGGTAGCGCCGGGTCTCCTCCGCCAGGAGGTCGTATTCGGCTTCGGCAACGCGGCGCCAGCCCATGGTGCGCAGGTAGGCGTCGGTGGGGACCTGGTCGGCACCGAACAGTTCGGCAAGACGTCCCGCGGTGACGTGGCGGTTGAAGTCCATGGACCAGAAGCGGTCCTGGGCATGGACATAGCCCTGGGCGGTGAACAGGTCCTCCGGGGTGTCGGCATACAGGTGGGTGATGCCGTACTCGTCGCGGTACACGGTGACGGGTGCACTCAGCGCGGGAAGCTCCAGTTCCCCGGAAACCTGGGGGAAAGAACGCCGCACTGTCCAGACCGCGAGTCCAGCAGTGATGAGAGCGACAGCGAGGACGGCGGCGAGGATGCCGAGCAGCCACCGCCGTACACGAGGGACGGAAACAGACATGGGATGACTCTATGAATGGGGGTGTGCACTCTGGCGCATTCTTCATATCGCTTCCGCAACGCCGGTTGCGCTGGTGGGCGGGCCTCACCGGGGTACAATGGCGCCGCTGCGGAACGTAGGGGTATTGACGCGCTCAGTGATATTTCCTTAGCTATTCGGACAACGCTTTCGCTTCGGCGAGCGCGTCACTTGGGACGCACATGCGGCCCCTCCCGTCCGGCGCAGTGCCGGACATGATCCCCACGGAGGTACACGTGTCCCTCACCCCCTCCCTAGTCCACCGGAGAGAATGGCCCTCATCGGTGCGACTCGTGATGACCTGCGGCGGCGTTGTTGCGCTCCTCGCCGCGCTGCTCACGGTTGTCGCCCGCCCGGCTATGGCAGCGACGATCGACACCGGCGCCTACTATGTGCTGGTCAACCGGCACAGCGGCAAAGCCATGGACGTGTGGGAATGGTCCACCGCCAACGGCGGCGAGATCCGCCAATACGACAACCTGGGCGGGTACAACCAGCAGTTCCGGTTCGTCCCCGCCGGCGACGGCTACTATGCGCTGGTCAACCGGCACAGCGGCAAAGCCGTCGACGTGTGGGAACGCTCCACCGCCGATGGCGCAGAAATCCGCCAGTACGACCACCACGGCGGGTACAACCAGCAGTTCCGGGTCGTCGACTCCGCGGGCGGCGACATCCGGCTGATCAACCGCAACAGCGGCAAAGCCCTGGAGGTCTGGGAATGGTCCACCGCCAACGGTGCCCGCATCTCCCAGTACACCGACCACGACGGCGCCAACCAGCGCTGGCAGCTCATCAAAGTCACCGACAACGGCGGCGGCTCCGACACCTGCGGTAGCGGCTCCTACCACGCCGAAGTCACGAAGAACGGCACCACGTGGACCGCGCGCAAAGGCGGCAGCACCCTCTACACCGGAAGCGACATGCTCCAGGCGATGCGGGCAGCGGTCAACAGCCTCACCCCCGGACGCACTCACAAGGAGCGGGTGGTGGTGCGCGGCTCCGGTTCGATGAGCGCGGGAAGCTCGCTCGACCTGCCCAGCTACACCGTGCTGGACGTGTGCGGCACGATCAACGTGACCGGCAGCCCGTCAGCCAACCACGCGGCAGTGCGGATCCGCAACGCCCACGACGTTGAGGTCCCCAACATCAGCGTCACCGGCAACCCCTACTTCGGCATCTTTGTGCGCAACGCGTCCAACGTCCACTTCGGCCAGGTGGACCTGCGGCTCTCCGGCGGCTTGGGCATGCGCATCGACAACCATGACAACCGGAGTGTCCGCACCCGCAACGTCAGCATCGACCACGTCTACGTGTCGGGCACGGGGAATCACGGCGTGGAAACCTACGGCGTGGACGGCATCACGATCGGCACTGTCGTGGCACGCAACGTCGCCTACTCCGGACTGCTGCTCAACGACACCATCAACGCGAACGTGGGCCTGGTGGACGCGGAGAACGCGGGAACCGGCACCGGGTACGCGGCGTTCCGCATGGCCAACCGCAACGGACGGATCGGCGACAGCTACCCCGTCAACATCCGCGTGGGTGAAGTGCGGGCCCGCGGCGGCGGACGCGGCGTCTTCTGCGTCTCCGAAAGCGGCGGTGCGGTCATCGACCGGATCGACTTGGCCAACACCGGAAACAACGCCATCCTCATCGAGAACTGCTACAACGTCACCGTGGCCGGACAGTCCGGAACGGTGCGCGACTCCGGGGAGATCCGTATCGCTGCGCGGTCGGAGTTCCCCAACACCGCCAACGTCACCATCCAGAACCTCACGGTGACCAACACCGGTATCCGGGAGAACCCCTGCGGTATCAACATCACCTTCCGCAACATCACCCGGATCAACAGCAGCTACAACGTCTGCTGACCGGTGCCTGACTCGGGGCGGCGCCGTACCGTACCGGGGCCGCCCCGGCCCCTTCGAAACCCAGGGAGCCGACGCTACCCTGGGGACCGTGCACGACCACGATCCCAGGCAGGAACCGGCCCGTTCGGAAGAACCGCAGAAAACGGCTCCTCCGCTCCCGCCCGGTCCCCCCGCTACGCGCGTGGACCGGTGGCTGTGGGCGGTACGCCTCACCAAGACCCGCTCGGACGCGGCCCAGGCATGCCGGGCCGGGCACGTTCGGGTCAACGACAAGCCCGCTAAACCCGCCACCTCGGTCAAGGTAGGCGACCGGGTGCGGGCTCGCGTCAACGGAGTCACCCGGATCGTCGAGGTCACCCACATCATCGAAAAACGCGTGGGTGCGCCGATCGCGACCCGCTGCTACATCGACCACACTCCTGTGGTGCCGCCCGAGCTCGCCGTTCCGGTGGCCCGCCGCCCCCGCGGTGCGGGACGCCCCACCAAGCGTGAACGTCGCCAGCTTGACCGGCTGCGGGGCTTCACCCGCTGACCGGAACCGTCCCCCCTACGCGTCCCCCGGTCCGCTGGGCTGTCCACGGGACGACGCGAACCACGCGCCAGGCGGAGCGCGTCTCCGCCCAGCGGCTTACCGCTTTCCTGCCGACGTTCCCCGAGTAGGGCGCCGTGCCCGCTCGCCCGCGGGCGCCTCCCAACTTAGCGGCCGTGAGGAGGTTTACACCGCTGCGGATGCGGCCATTGGGGGTGCTGAGGTTGACAAGTGCGTACACTTGCCTCATTAACCGGGGCGTCGACGGCGGAAAAAGAGGGGGATGACCGCTTTGCCCGCCGTCCTCCAGATATGGACCGCGTACGCGGCCCCGCCTGTCGGCGGTTCCGGTCCGTACGGGTCCTTCACAAGCGGAGGTGGATCGTGTCCGTTGATCCCCGAGAGTCCCAACCCAACCCGCAGGGTTCACGTATCGACCCCTACGTCGACGCTTACGCGGCACGCGCCGCAGGGATGGTGGCCTCGGAAGTCCGCGCACTGTTCGCCGTCGCTTCCCGACCCGAAGTGGTCTCCCTCGCCGGGGGAATGCCCAACATCAGCGCCCTGCCGCTGGACGCTCTCGGGGAACTCGCTCAGCAGGTCGTCGTCGAACAGGGCCGCACCGCCCTGCAGTACGGCTCAGCCCAAGGCGACCCGGTGCTGCGCCAGCAGATCTGCGAGGTTATGGCCCTCGAGGAGATCGACGCCAGTCCGGACGACGTGATCGTCACCGTCGGTTCCCAGCAGGCACTGGACCTCGTCACCAAAGTCTTCGTCGACCCCGGCGACGTGGTGCTGACCGAGGGGCCCACGTACGTGACCGCGATCAACACCTTCGCCGCCTACCAGGCCCACATCGAGCACATCCCCATGGACGACGACGGGGTCATCCCCGAAGCGCTCGAGGAACGTCTCGCCGCCCTGACCCGTCAAGGAAAACGGGTCAAGTTCTTCTACACGGTGCCGACCTTCAATAACCCTGCCGGGGTCACCCTGGCCCCGGAGCGGCGCCACCGCGTCCTGGAGATCTGCGAGCGGTTCAACCTGCTGGTCGTCGAAGACAACCCGTACGGCCTGCTGCGGTATGAAGGCGATCCGGTGCGTCCGCTCCGCGCCGAGTCGGAACGCAACGTCATCTACCTGGGGTCTTTTTCGAAGACGCTGTCCCCCGGGTTCCGGATCGGCTGGGCGCTGGCTCCGGCAGCGGTGCGTGACAAGCTCATCTTGGCCGTCGAGTCGGCGATGCTCAGCCACTCCAACTTCAACCAGGCGATTGTGGGCCGCTACCTGGCCACCCAGCCGTGGCCGGAACAGATCAAAGAGTTCAACGAAATGTACCGGGCCCGCCGCGACGCCATGCTGTCGAGCCTGGACGCGCTCATGCCGCCGGAATGCTCGTGGACCCGGCCCAGCGGCGGCTTCTTCGTGTGGGCGACCCTCCCCGAAGGGATCAATTCCAAGGCGATGCTGCCCCGCGCCGTCAACGAACGGGTCGCCTACGTTCCGGGAACCGGCTTCTACTACGGTGGCGGCGGAGAACGCAACATGCGGTTGTCGTTCTGCTATCCCACTCCCGAACAGATCCGCGAGGGAGTGCGCCGCCTGGTGAGTGTCCTGGAGAGCGAGATCGAGCTGCGTGACACCTTCGGTGGTGTCCCCTCCTCCACCGGGCGGGGCGGCGAGGCGCCAGCGCCTGACCTGCCGTAGGAGACCGAGCAGTCGTGACCACAGCAGAACAGGGACGAAGAGAGGGCAGGACCGTGGCCGACCTGAACCGGGTGCTCGTGCTAGCCGGAGGGTTGTCACCCGAACACGAGGTGTCGGTGCGCTCCGGTCGGCGTGTCGCTGAGGCGCTGCGCCGTCTCGACGTGGAGGTGCAGACCTGCGATGTCGGTCCTGAGCTGCTCAATCTGCTGACGGATGATCCGCCGCAGGTGGTGTTCCCGGTGCTCCACGGCACGTCCGGGGAGGATGGGGCGATCCGCGAAGTCCTGGAGCTGGCCGGGGTCCCCTATGTGGGTGCCCGTCCCGATGCCTGCCGGGCCGCCTACGCTAAACCGATCGCGAAGACCCTCGTCGCCGAGCAGGGGATTGCCGTGCCGCGTGGACTGGCGCTCCCCAAGTCGCTCTTCCACGACCTGGGTGCCCACGCGGTCTTGGAGCGCATCGTGGCGATGCTGGGGCTGCCGCTGTTTGTGAAACCCGCCCAGGGCGGTTCCGCGTTCGGGGCGACGGCCGTCACGGAAGCGTCCGCGCTGCCCGCGGCCCTGGTGAGCTGCTTTGCCTACAGCGACACCGCGCTGATCGAACAGCAGGTGACGGGGGTCGAAGTCGCGGTTGGCGTGCTTGACCTGGGGGACGGCCCGGTGGCGCTGCCCGCCGTGGAGATCGTGCCGGACGGAGGTGTCTACGACTACGCGGCCCGCTACACCGCGGGACGCACCGAGTTCTTCAGCCCGGCCCGGCTCTCCGACGAGGTGGCGCGCGCTGCCGCGGATGCGGCGGTCACCGCGCACCGCGCCCTTGGGCTGCGGGACGTTTCCCGCACCGACCTCATCATCGATGAGACTGGGCGCGTCTACTTCCTCGAGGTCAACGTCTCTCCGGGAATGACCGACACGTCCACGCTGCCGCTGGCTGTGGAGGCCGCGGGAATGGACTTCGCGGTGGTCTGCCGTGAACTGGCCCACCGCGCCCTGCTGCGGGGCTGAGCCGCAAGACAGGAGGCGGGCACCGCTGGTGCGCGGCTCTCTTCCGGAGGGACCGGTGCACGGGAAGGGGAATAGCCGTGCCGCCACCCCGCACCAATTTTTCGTTACCGAGATCACTATGGTAAGTGATCTTAGTCACGAAGCGTTGGTCCTGGTGGGAGAGTAAAGCCGTGGCCGGCGGGGGAAACTGAAAAGTGTCTCTGGTTGCGGATAGCGTCGGAATGCCGCGACGGTGACCGTGCGGTCATGGGGGCGTCGCCGAGGAGGACGGACTCGGCGACGCCCCCGGCTGCAGAGCAGGCCATTCCCAGAACCCTGCCCGCTTGCCCCCTATAGTGACCGTGTGAATCTATTTAGTTACACAGAGTTGTCAATCGAGGGTGTGTCACCGCCCGAACCCACTGATCCGCGAGTATTCCGCAACGACTGGAGCACCCTCACCCCGCCCACCGTGGGCTCCTGGACACCCGGCCCCACCGTCAGCATCGTCATCCCCGCCCGCAACAACCAGCGGCAGCTCGACCGGCTCCTCGCCTGCCTCACCCACCAGACCTACCCCGCGCACCTGATGGAAGTCGTGGTCGTCGACGACCACTCCACACCCCGGCTGCGCCTTCCCGACCGGCGGCCCCACCGGTGCCGGATCGAACCCGCCCCGCCCGACGGCTGGGGGCCTGGACATGCCCGCGCCCACGGATCCCGCATCAGCAGCGGGGAAGTCCTGTGCTGGCTCGACCCCGACCTGTTAGTCGAAGCCACCCTCATCGAAACCCTGGTCCGCTGGCAGCACACGCACTCCCACGCGGTGTCCTTCGCCGACCTCCGCTACGCGCTCGACCACGATCCCGACCCGGTGGACGCTGCCGACCCTGTCGTGGCCCGCACCCTCCGCCGTCGCTTCCCCGACGCCCCACCCCATCCCCGCATCGCCCGGCTGCTCGCCCGCACCAACGACCTCCGCGACGCCGACAGCCTGAGCTACCAGGCCTTCGTCGGCGCATGCGTGACCATGAGCCGCGCCCTCTACGAATCCGCTGGCGGAGTCAACCCCGCGCTCACCCTGGGCCACGACACCGAACTCGGCTACCGGCTGTGGCAGCACGGGGCGATTTTCATCCCCGACCGGGAGGCACGCGCCTGGCACGTAGGCAGCGCCACCGCCACCCGCACCCGTGTGCCCGGACTGCGCAGCGACGCACTCAGCACCCTCGTGCCCTACGCCCGCCCCGCCTACCGGCCGCGGCGTCGTGGAGAACACCGGGTGCCGATGGTGCTCGCCGTCGTCGACGCGGCCCAGCACCCCTACGAACTCGTGCGCGCCTGCGTGGACCGGCTCCTCGCCAGCACAGGCGTGGAGGTGGACGTGGTCCTCGTCGCCGACTGGGACACCGAGGCCGACTGGTGGGTGGAAGCCCGCCTGATCCAAGCCCACTATCTCGCCGAACCCCGCGTCCGGTTCGCATCGCACCCACCCCGCACCGGATTCCCCGCACCCTACCTGCTCCGCGTGCCAGTGACCTGCGGGGTGGCGCCGCGGACCGTGGCCCAGCTCGTGGACCGCGCTGAATGGGCGAACGCCGGGGTCGTGGAACTCGTCCACGACACGCCCCAGCAGCTCACCCTGTGGCGCACCCGGGCCCTCGCCCGAACCGCCGCCGAACCAGACGACCTGAGCACGGCAGTAGCCGCGATCCACGGCCGCTACCGGATGCAGGGCAGAGCCGACACGGTGGACCTGTCCGCGATCGCCGTCCCCCACGACTGGGGGATCGGGGCCCGCCGCCCGCGGCCGCTGACCCTGCTCCGCCACGGCTGGAACCGGCTCGCCGCCGTGTGGCACCGGAGCCGGGACGCTGTCCGACGCCGTCCTCGGGAACACTGAGCACTCCATCCACCACACCCGGCCCTCCCAGGCCCGCAGCACAGGGAACCGCGGTCCCCGCAGCCCCGTCGAACCGGACAGCACCCGACAAAGCGCCGGGGCCTTCTGCACCAGCAACCACGGAGTCCGTAGCCGTGACCGACACGCCGACACTGGTGGCGCCGCTCCGCCTCTTCCTGCTGACGTTCCTGTTCGCGGTTCCCTTCTGGATCCTCGGGTTTCTCGTCGAGAGCCCCGACGCGGTTCCCATGGCGATGCCGGTCAGCGCGCTCATGTTCGTCTGCCCGGCCATCGCCGCTACCCTGCTGGCCTGGCAGGAGGGGAGGTCCGCCGCGGTCCGTGCCCTGTGGGGGCGGCTGCTGGTCCCGCCCCGCCCGCGCCGGTGGGTCTGGTATGCCGCGATACCCCTGGTCTCCGCGGGGCCCGTGCTGACCCACCTCCTCCTGCGCTTTGCCGGGGAGCCGGTCAGTATGCCGCAGCCGACCCTGCCCGGGGTGCTCGCCTTGGTCTGCGTCTACCTCGGCGCGGCTGCAGCCGAGGAAGTGGGCTGGACGGCGTACGCCACCGACGCGCTGCGTGCCCGCCACGGTGCGCTGACCACAGCCCTTGTCATCGGTGTCGTCAGCGCGGCCTGGCATGTCGTGCCGTGGAGCCAGGTCCACCCGCCCGACTGGGTGGCCTGGCAGTTCCTCGCCACGGTCGCCCTACGCGTGCTATGGACGTGGGTCTACGTCAACACGGGGGCAAGTGTCGCCGCGGTCGTGGTCAGCCACATGCTGATCAACCTGTGGGGCACGCTCACCCCGACATATCACACGGTGGCGGCGCATGCGACCAGCGCGGTGCTCACCGCACTCGCCGCGGGAGCCGTGGTCGTGCTGTGGGAAGCCCGCACGCTGACCCGCCTCCGTTGGAAGCCGCGCCCGCCCCAGCCTGAACCGCACTGACAGGACGGTTAACGGCTCGGGCTTGGGCCAGGCCGCTGGTTGAGAGCGGCGTCGACCCGCTCGGTCAACAGCGCGCGAGCCGCATCCACTGCCTCGGCCAGTGCGTGCGGATCAGCGCGCAGCCCGGCAACAATCCCGTCGATACCGCGCACGTTCGCCCGGTCCAGCAGGGTTTTCTCGTTGGTGACCCATTCGCCGCGGGCGGCGAGCACCGCGTGCGCGGCCTGGCAGGCAGCTACCGTGATTCCCGCGGCCACCTGCGCAACCTGGGCGCGGGGTGCGTGGTTGCTGCGCGCATAGTCCAACGTCATACGCGCCGTGCCCCACCAGCGGGGCGGGGCACTGGCGCGGAGCGCTTCCGGAAACACCGGCCGCGGCAGGCTGCCGCGCAGCACCCGGTTGAGCGCGAGCTCCGCCACCACCAGGTAGGTGGGGATCCCCGCGAGATGGAACAAGAGCGGCTCAACCTCGAACCGGCCGTGCTCCGCCTCGGTGATCTGGTGCTCCACCACGGCCAGGTCCCGGTAGTGCACGTCCACCCGGCGGCCGTCGATGGTCAGCCACGCACCCCCGTTGAACACCCCGCCGCCCCAACCGCCGATCTCCGAGACTTCACCGGGCCAGCCGAGGTCCCGCAAGTCTTGCGGGTCGAACCGGTCCCGGTAGTAGATGGCCAGGTCCCAGTCGCTGTCGGCGCGGTGCGTGCCCACGGCCCGGGAGCCACCCAGGCTCACCGCGGTCACCCCGGGCAGGGCGGCCAGCCGGTCAGCAACATGGTCGACAAACTCTGTGTCGATCACCGATACCCCCGTTCGGCCTCCAGTCACGGCCGCAGCGGCCCACCCTCCTGGCACCAGTCCGCAGCCCTGGCAGTGCAGGGGAGCGGTCAGTGGGTGCCGATCGCCGCCACGGACTCCAGCAGCTCTGCGCGCAGTTCCGCGTCGAGCGGAGCCGACCCGGATTCCTGAGACGCTGCTTCCTGGCCTTCCGCGCTGAGCAGGTAGGACAGGAAGGTGCGCACTCCCTCCGCGGTGGCGGCGTCCGCGTACGACAGGCAGGCGATCTCGTAGCTGACCAGCACGATGGGGTAGGCGTCGGCTTCGGTAGCGGAGTAGTCCAACTCCATGGCGTGGTCGTGCGGGGTGGTGCTGTCCCGCCGCGGGGAGACCGATACGATCCGTGCCGCAGACTCCGGCGACGGGGCGACGAAGCTGTCCCCCGAGCCCACGCGGACCGTGGCCATGCCTTCAGCGTGGGACGCCTCCAGGTAGCCGATCGTGCCCTGACCGCCACGGATCGCCTGGGCCACGCCGCTGTTGCCCTGCCCGGCTTCCACCGGGGGGAAGGGCCACTGCCCGTCAGGGTCGTGAGGCCATGCGTCAGGAGCAGCAGCCGCCAGGTAGGCCGTGAAGTTCTCCGTAGTGCCGGACTCGTCTGAACGGCTGACCGGGACCACGGGAAGGTCGGGGAGGTCGACGTCGGGGTTGGTCTCCGCGATCGCCGGGTCGTTCCACCGGGTGATGTCGCCGCTGAACAGGCGGGCAAGCGTGTCGGGGGTCAGGTTGAGCGAGTCGATGCCCTCCAGGTTGAAGGCCACCGCGATCGGTACCACGTAGGCGGGCAGGTGGATGACGTCGGAGTCGCAGCGCTGGCGGGCCTCCTCCTGTTCGCCTTCGTCCATGGCCGCGTCGGACCCGGCGAAGTCCACCGCGCCGTCGATGAACTGGTTCCGTCCGCCGCCTGAGCCGATCGCGTCGTAGTAGATCCGCGCATCGTCGCAGGCGGTCTGGAGTGCGGAGATCCACACCTGCATGGCCAGTTCCTGGGCACTGGAGCCGGCGCCGCGAATGGCGCCGTCGAAACACTCCAGGTCTTCGGGCACCGGGATCTGCGCGCCGCCGCGTACCGCGTTGTCGCTGCCGCACCCGGCTACCAGTGTCAACGCGCCCAGCAGCGCGATTACGGTCCCTGCGCGGCGCTTTGCCCTCGACACGGTTGCCTCATCCCCCGACTGAACACACAGTGGTTCTCTGCCGTCGAAGAATTTAACCAGAGGTGAACGACCCGTGGCGTCGGGAGGGGGTGTGCGGCCGGTTCACCTGCCCTGGGTGATCAGCCAGACGATGTGCCGCAGCGCCAGTTCGTAGCCGTGCACCCCGCAGCCGCCGATGATGCCGTTGACGACCGGGGCGGTCATCGACGTGTGCCGGAACGGTTCCCGGGCGTAGATGTTGGAGATGTGGACTTCCACACACGGGGTGGGGACCGCGTCGATAGCGTCGCGCAGTGCAACGCTGGTGTGGGCGTAAGCGCCCGGGTTGAACACGATGCCGTCCAGCTCGCGGGCGGCGTGGATGCGGTCGATCAGCTCGCCTTCGTGGTTGCTCTGCGCGCACACCACGTCCACTCCCAGCTCGGCACCGAGCGACACGACCCGTTTTTCGATCTCGGCGAGCGTGGTGGTGCCGTACTGGGCGGGGTCGCGCAAACCCAGCAGGTTGAGGTTGGGGCCGTTGAGCAGCAGCACGGTGGGACGGGACGCCATAGGATCACAACCTTTCGTCCAGGCTGAGCAGCAAGCGGCACCAGCCTATTGACCTGCGCCAGCCCTGAGCACACCGGTAGCGTGAGCGGAGGGCCGCCCGCGAGGACCCGGTGCCGGGAGTGCGCTGGCCGCGGACCATGGTGCGCGAGGCGAGATGCTCGGAGGCTAGAAGGGCCAGGCGCCAGTAGCCTGGACGGTCATGGGGGAGAGGCAACGGCTGCGGATCCCCGATCCCGTGGCGGCGGCGCTGGCCTGCCCGCACTGCGGGAACGGGATGCAGCAGCAGGGGACTGCGCTGGCCTGCAGGACGGGGCACTCTTTCGACGCTGCCCGCCAAGGCTACGTGAACCTCACCGTGGGACGCCCGGCGACCACGGGGGACGACCGGGACATGGTGCAGGCCCGCAGCGCATTCTTCGACGCGGGGCACTACGCCCCGCTGTCGGCGGTACTGGCCGACCACGCTGCGCAGCGGTGGACTGGGGGACTGGTAGCGGATATCGGTGCGGGTACCGGACACCACCTGGCCGCTGTGCTGGATGCCCTGCCGAAGGCGTACGGCTTGGCCGTGGACGTGTCCCGATATGCGCTACGGCGGGCCGCCCGCGCCCATCCTCGGGCGGGAGCGGTGGGCTGTGACGTGTGGCGGGGCCTACCGCTGGCGGCAGACTCCGTGGGAGTGCTGCTCAACGTGTTCGCACCTCGGAACGGGGCGGAGTTTGCTCGGGTCGTGCAGCGCGGGGGAACACTGCTGGTCGTCACCCCGGGCCGCCGTCACCTCGCTGAGCTGCGGTCGCACGTGGAGCTGATCGCCGTGGACCCTCGCAAAGAGGAACGGCTGGCCGCGCAGTTGCACCGCAGCTTCACCCAGGAAGCCGACGAGCAGTTCACGCTGCCTCTGCGGCTCTCCCACGCCGAGGCAGCAACCCTGGTGGGGATGACGCCGAACGCCCGCCACACCACCTCTGAGGCGGTGCGCTCCCGCCTGGCCCGGCTGCCCGAACCGGTCGAGGTGACCGCGGTCTTCCGGCTGTCGGTGTACCGGCGCCGGTGAGCCCGCCGCAGGAGCGCATGGGGGAGTCGCAGCGGAACCCCAGCGGTAGAACTCCGATATGTCTGCCATACTGCGACAAAGTGGTTATTTCTGACATAAAGCATAAATTCATTTTCTTATTTTTTGTGAAGAATGTCGCTTTAGGTGACGCTGTTTTCTCGTGTGACGCAAGGAAGCTCCGGTGAAGAGTCACACCTTGCGATACACCCTTCCACGCTGCGATTCTTTCGGTCACAATGTCCTGCTAGCGGCGGGGCAAAGGGAAGATTGCGACTGCATCACAAAACTCAGATAAATCTTTGCACTAATTGAGAGTAATGGTCTTATTACTCCCAGCTTGTTCGGTTTTTCGGGGTTCGTTGCCACGGACACGAACAGCCCAGGGGAGAGGCCATGCGTGAAAAAAGTAGACCAACCGTAGGCGCCGCGCTGCTCATCGCGGCGCTCTTTGCATTCACCGCCTGCGCACCCCACGAAGGCAGCGAAAACACGGATGCCTTCGCGGACTGTGCAGACAACCCCAACACGTGCAACAGCGGAGAACGCGCTGAAGGCGGAAGCATCACCTGGATCGTCGACTCCCTCCCCGGAGCCTGGGCCTCCCTCTCACCAGAAGGGGGAAGCGTCTACACCCTCCAAATGCTCCACGGCATCCTGCCGAACACCGGCTACTGGGAGCCTGACGGCGCCACCTTCACCACCAACCTGGACCTCCTTGCCGAGGAACCCCAACTCATCGACGAAGACCCCTTCACCTACCAGTTCAAGATCCGCCCCGAAGCCGTCTGGGACGACGGCACCCCCATCACCGCCGCCGACTTCGAAATCACCTGGAAACTCAGCACTACCGAAGAAGCCGGCCACTGCAAGGGATGCCAGCCGCGCTCCGACACCTACAACCAGATCGCCAGCGTTGAAGGAAGCGACGGCGGCTCCACCGTCACCGTGACCCTCGTCGACGGTGTCGCCGACCCCGAATGGCGGGACCGGTTCAGCGCAGACAACATCGCCGGAGGCATCTACCCCGCCCACATCGCCGAAGAGCAAGGATTCGACATCACCACCCCCGAAGGTGTGGGCGAATACTTCCAATGGCTGCACACCACCATGCCCACCTTCTCCGGCGGCCCCTACCGCCTCGTCGAAGGCGACCTCAAAACCCAGGTCATCAAAGAACCCAACCCACAGTGGTACGGCGAAGTCCAGCCCACGCTCGACACCGTCGTCATCCGCTTCCTCACCGACGAAGGCACCTGGATCAGCGCCCTCGACAATGGTGAAGCCCACGGCACCTCACCCGTCGCCTTCGGCCAAGACACCGTGGAACAAGCCCGGCAGCGCCCCAACCTCAACGTGAGCATCACCGAAGGACCCAGTTGGGAGCACATCGACTTCAACCTCGACAACGAGTGGCTCAAAGACGTTGAGCTCCGCCGCGCCATCTTCACCGCCATCGACGTCGAAGACATCACGCAGCGCACCATCGCCCAGCTCTACCCCGAGGCAGAACCCCGCACCAACCACGTCTTCTCCAACGACAGCCCCTACCACACCGACGTCATCACCGAGACCGGTCAAGGCAGCGGAGACATCGACGCCGCCCGCCAGATCCTCCTCGACGCCGGATACACCTACGAAGGCGACACCCTGACCCGCGACGGGGAGAAAGTCGGCCCGTTCCGGCTGCGCTCCACCAGCAACACGGTGCGCGACACCTCGACAGAACTCATCCAGTCCTACCTGGCGGAGATCGGCATCGAGGTCACCATCGAACCCACCGACGACCTCGGCGGCACCCTCGCCGCTCAGGACTACGACATCATGCAGTACGGCTGGAGCAGCACCCCGTCCTTCGCCACCGCGCCCAGCCAGTACTGGAGCAGCACTAGCGACAGCAACTTCGGCCGCTACCACAACGAGGAAGTCGACGAACTCGTCGAACGCGCCCGCAACGCCTCCTCCCTCGACGAAGCCGCCGAATACGCCAACGAAGCGGCCCGCATCGTCGCCCAGGACGCCTACGTCCTGCCGCTGTTCAACATGCCCGTCTACATCCTCGTGACCGACGACTACGTCAACGTCCGCGACAACCCCTCATCCAGCCTGCGCGCCCTCTACCAGCACCACGAGTGGGGCCTGGTCGCCCAATAGTGACCCCCGAGCCTGGGCGGAGGGGATCACCCCTTCGCCCAGGACCGCGCCGCACCCCGAGGACCCCCATGCTCGCCTACACCGTCCGCCGCCTGCTCGGCACCATCCCGCTGCTGCTCGCGGCCTCCATCCTCACCTTCCTCCTCATCGACCTGTCCGGAGACCCGCTCGCTGACCTGCGCGTCCAGCAGCCCCCCGTTCCCGAAGAAGTGATCAAAGCCGAAGAAGCCCGGCTCTACCTGGACCGCTCCCTGCCGGAACGGTACGTGCTGTGGCTGACCGGCATCGGAGGCAACGGCGACATCGGCCTGCTCCGCGGCAAATTCGGCCCCTCCGTCCAAGGAGCCGACTACGACATCGGACACGCCCTCGCCGAACGACTCGGCACCACCCTGCGCCTGGTCAGTGCCGCCCTGCTGTTGGCACTCGGACTAGCGATCCTCAGCGGAGTCATCAGCGCACTCCGCCAATACTCGATGGTCGACTACACCCTCACCCTCATCGGCTTCCTCGCCCTCGCCATGCCCACCTTCTGGCTGGGCGCGCTCATCAAGGAAGCCGGAGTGTGGGTCAACCAGCAGACCGGCTACACGATCTTCTACACCGTCGGCGCAACCTCCGCCGACACTCGCGGCTTCACCACCGCACAACTCCTCGCCGACCACCTCGGCCACCTCGTCCTCCCCACCCTCACCCTGATGCTCACCGGATACGCCGCCTGGAGCCGCTACCAGCGCACCTCCATGCTGGAAGTCCTCAACAGCGACTACGTGCGCCTCGCCCGAGCCAAAGGCCTGCCCAACCGCGTCGTCCTGCGCAGACACGCCCTGCGCACCGCCCTCATCCCGCTGACCACCGTCGTCGCCGTCACCGTCGCCGGAACCGTGGACGGAGTCATCCTCATCGAAACCGTCTTCCAATGGCGCGGCCTTGGCGACTTCTTCGTGGAAGCGATCAAACGCAACGACTCTTATGCCCTCATGGGCTGGCTGATGCTCAGCGGGACCGCGGTCATCATCGCCAACCTCATTGCCGACCTGCTCTACGGCGTACTCGACCCGAGGATCCGCTATGAGTGACCTCCACCCGCCCGCCAGCACCCCCGCCCCGTCTGCGAGCGCGGCATCACCTGATCCTGTCGACCGCAGTGCCGAGCACGGGCAACTCCGCATGGTCGCCACCCGGTTTCTCCGCCACCGCATGGCCATGGCCAGCCTCACCGTGCTCGTCCTCACCGTGCTGTTCGCGTTCCTCGGCCCCCTCCTGTGGCCGTGGGACCACACCGTGCACCGGGAAATCCTGCCCAACCAGCCACCCAGCTGGGCCCACCCCTTCGGCACCACCAACGCCGGACACGACGTGCTCGGCCAGCTCATGCGCGGCACCCAGCAGACCCTCAAAGTCGCGCTCACCGTCTCCGTGCTGGCCACCGCCTTCGGTGCGCTGTGGGGCGCGGTCGCCGGCTACTACCGGGGCTGGATCGACGCGGTGATGATGCGTATCGTCGACGTGCTCATGGTGGTCCCCCTCCTCGTCGCTGTCGCCGCCATCAGCGGCAACGTGCGCGGCGGCACCACCTGGTGGGCGGTCGCGCTCATCATCGCGCTGTTCTCGTGGACCACGATCGCACGCGTCGTCCGCGGCGTAGTGCTCTCCCTGCGGGAACAGGAGTTCGTGGAAGCGGCCCGCGCTGCCGGCGCCTCTGACGCCCGCATCGTCCTCCACCACCTGCTCCCCAACGCGGCCGGTCCCACGATCGTCGCCGCCACCCTCCTCATTGCCACGTCGATCCTGCTCGAAGCGAGCATGTCCTTCCTCGGTTTCGGCATCCAGGCACCCGACATCTCCCTCGGCCTGATGATCGACAACGCGCGCACCGCCGCCTTCACCCGGCCGTGGCTCTTCTACCCGCCGGGCTTGTTCATCGTGATGATCTGCCTGACGATTAACTTCATCGGTGACGGCCTGCGCGACGCCCTCGACCCTCGACAAACCATCACACGCCGATGACTTCGACCAACCACGCCCCGAACCCTGCAACCGCTGCCGCAGACGCCCCCGTGCTCAGCGTCACCGACCTACACGTCCGGATCCCCACCAGCGAAGGGGACGTCCACGCCGTGCGCGGCATCTCCTACCACCTGCGCCGCGGCGAAGCCCTCGGCATCGTGGGCGAATCCGGATCCGGCAAGTCCGTGTCCGCACTCGCTGTCCTGGGACTCCTGCCCCGCACGGCCCGCGTCTCCGGTTCGATCCAGGTCGCCGGCTACGAAGTCGTCGGCCGCAAAGACGCAGAACTGACCCGGATCCGCGGCGCCCGCGTCGCCATGGTCTTCCAAGACCCGCTGACCTCGCTCAACCCCGTCCACCCGATCGGCACGCAGATCACCGAGGCGATCCACGCCCACCGGGACGTGTCCCGCGCTGCCGCCCGCGAACGCGCCGTGGAACTCCTGCGGACCGTCGGCATCCCCCAACCGGAGCAGCGTATCGACGCTTACCCGCATGAACTCTCCGGCGGCATGCGCCAGCGGGTTGTGCTCGCCATCGCCATGGCCAACGACCCCGACGTGATCATCGCCGACGAGCCCACCACCGCCCTGGACGTGACCGTCCAAGCACAAGTCCTCGACGCACTGCAGGCCGCACGCCGCGCTACCGGTGCCGCGCTCGTGCTCATCACCCACGACCTGGGCATCGCCGCCGGACACGTCGACCGGGTCGCGGTGATGTATGCGGGACGCATCGTGGAAACCGGAAGCGTGGACGAGGTCTTCTCCTCCCCGCAAATGCCCTACACTCTCGGCCTGCTGGGCAGCCAGCCACGCATGGACGCCGCACCCCACAGCAGGCTCGTCCCCATCCCCGGCGCCCCGCCCTCCCCGGACCACCAGCTCTCCGGATGCGCGTTCGCGCCCCGCTGCCCGCTCGCGAAACCGGTGTGCCGTACCAGCACCCCGCAGCTCACTGCGGTCAGCGACACCCATGCCGCAGCCTGCCACTTCGCTGACCAACTGGCCGGTATCCGACCGGAAGAGTTGTTCGCCTCTAATACGGCTCCGAGTGCGAACCCGCTTCCAGAGGCGGTGGAGCGCACCCGCAGCCGCGGCGAGCCCGTGCTCGTCGCCGAAGGCCTCGTCAAACACTTCCCGGTGCGCTCCAAAGGGCTGATCCGGCGCCGCAGCGGGGAGATCCACGCGGTATGCGACGTCTCTCTCACCCTGCACGCCCACCAGACCTTGGCGCTGGTAGGCGAATCCGGGTGCGGGAAGTCCACCACGGCCCGGATGCTGCTCAACCTCATCCCTCCGACCCGCGGCCGGGTGTCCTACCGCGGGCAGACTCTCACCGGACTGTCCTCGTCCCGGATGCGGCCGTTGCGTCGCAGCATGCAGATCGTGTTCCAAGACCCGTTCGCCTCCCTGGACCCGCGGATGACCGTGTTCGATGCGGTCGCTGAACCGCTGCGCGTCCACGGCCAGTTCCGCAACGGGGGAGCAGAACGGGTCCGGGAGCTGTTCCGGCTCGTCGGTTTGGACCCGGCCCACGGCAACCGGTACCCGCACGAGTTCTCTGGCGGCCAACGGCAGCGCGTCGGGATTGCACGCGCCCTCGCCTTAGAACCTGAAGTGCTCGTCTTGGACGAGCCGGTCTCCGCGCTGGACGTGTCCGTCCAAGCCGGGGTGATCAACCTCCTCGAGGAACTCCAGGAGCGGCTGGGGCTTTCCTACCTCTTCGTCTCCCACGACCTGGCCGTGGTCCGGCACCTCGCTGACCAGGTCGCGGTGATGTACCTGGGGCGGATCGTGGAGACCGCACCCGTGGAACGCCTGTTCACCGCGGCAGCCCACCCCTATACCCAGGCGCTGATCTCCGCGGTGCCGATCCCGGACCCGCGCCGGGAGCGTGCCCGGCAGCGGATTGTGCTCCGCGGCGACGTGCCCAGCCCGATGCATCCCCCCTCGGGCTGCCGGTTCCGCACCCGCTGTCCCGTGTTCGCCCGTCTCACGGAAGCAGAGCAGGCCCGCTGCGCAACAGAGGTGCCGACCCTGGCCGACCACGGCAACGACCACGCTGTGGCATGCCACTACGCCGTCCCCCGCTCCCCGCTCGGCGACGCTTTCCCACCCCACCGCACACCGTGAAAAACCAGACATGAGGGTCGGGATTAGGGTCCGTTGTCTCGGCAAGTCATGGCCGTAACGTGAGGCGGAGCGGGCACTCTCCCCAGCGTGACGAGAAAAGAGAGCACGATGGCCGTGCATTGCAGCGCCGAAGCCGGAGCCGCCGCAGTGCGCACGGCCCCAGCGTGGGCCGCTGCTGTGCACAAGGGGCATCAGGACCATCGGGAGCGGCGGTCTCCTGGGTGAGGAGCTCCCAATGTTGACGTCACCCGGCCGCGGACCGGCAGCAGGGACGAGCCGTGCCTGCTGCCCGGCAACCCGAAAGTGCCCGGGGTCAGCGGCCCAGGCGGAGGAGTGGGCAGCGGGGCGGAGCCGACGAGCCAGGCCACCAAGCCGTTCCCGCTCGCACCGCAGGAGACCGCGTCGTGTTCCCGGCAGACCTCCACCGATTCGTCCACGCCCGGTCCACGCTCCACCGAGGTTGAAAGATCGAGATTGTCCTGTGGGGCGAACCGGAGGGGCGTATGTAGGGGAGAGGCCGGACTGTCGATGCTGTGCGGCCCTGGAGAGTATCGACACCGTGGTGCGCACGTTACGGCAGAGCGGATCGTGGCCAGTCCGGGCAGCGGCTGTGCAGCCGCTGCCCCAGGCAGCCCGCAGACGAGGGGTCAGCCGCGGTGGCGGGCGCGGTGGTGCTCGATGAGCCGCTGATACCAGAAGTAGCTGTCCTTCGGAAGCCGTTCCAAGGTGTCGTAGTCCACCCGGACGATGCCGAAACGCCGCTCGTATCCGAACGCCCACTCGAAGTTGTCGAGCAGCGACCAGACGAAGTAGCCGCGCACGTCCACCCCGGCGCGGATCGCCGCGGCCAGGGCATGCAGGTGGTCGTTGAGATAGGCGATGCGGTCCGTGTCGTGCACCCGTCCGTCAGGGGAGACGACGTCGTGCTCGGCTGAGCCGTTCTCTGTGATGTAGATGGGCGGAAGGTTCGGGTAGCGCTCCGTGAGGTCCAGCAGCAGGTCCGTGAAGGATTCGGGGACGACCGGCCAGTCCATGGCTGTGTGCCGCACTCCATCGAAACGCTGCTGGTGGGCGCGGATGTCTACGGCGGTGCGGCGTGCCGGGTCGGCTTCGGTCAGCGGGCCGTCGGCGACTTTGAGCGGCCGGTAGTAGTTGATGCCGAGGAAGTCCAGCGGCTGGCCGATGATCTCCAGGTCGCCGTCGCGCCGGTACGAGCCGTCCGCGAGCTCTCCCCACACGTCGGCTTCGTTCGCGGGGTAGCGGCCGGCGAACAGCGGGTCGAACCAGACCCGGTTGTGCAGGGTTTCCGCGCGGTCGGCAGCCGCGCGGTCGGCCGCACTGTCGGAGGCGGGCAGGATCCGGTCGGGGTTGAGGGTGATGCCGACCTCGCCCGCATCGGCAGCGCGCAGTTCCTGCACTGCCAGGCCGTGGGCGAGGAGCAGGTGGTGCGCGGCGGCGAGCGCAGGCGTGCCTTCCCGGGCCCCGGGGGCGTGCCGGCCCACGGCATAGCCCAGGAAAGCGCTGCAGAACGGCTCGTTGAGCGTGATCCAGTGGCGGATCCGGTCGCCGAGACGGGCAACGACCGCCCGGGTGTAGGCGGCGAAGTGCTCCGCGGTGCTGCGGGAACGCCAGCCGCCGGCATCCTCCAGGGCCTGCGGCAGGTCCCAGTGGTAGAGGGTGGGCACCGGGGTGATCCCCGCTTCGAGCAGCGCATCGACGAGACGGTCGTAGAAGTCCAGGCCGCGCTGGTTGACGTCGCCTGATCCCGTGGGCATGACGCGCGGCCAGGCGATGGAGAAGCGGTAGGCGTCCACCCCCAGGCGGCGCAGGAGCTCCACGTCCTCGGGGTAGCGGTGGTAGTGGTCGCAGGCCACGTCGCCGGTGTCGCCGTTGAGGACCAGGCCCGGTGTGTGGCTGTAGGTGTCCCAGATGGACGGGCCGCGTCCGTCCGCGTGGACCGCACCCTCGATCTGGTAGCTGGCCGTAGCCGCGCCGAACCAGAATCCGGCCGGGAACTCGGGGAGGTGGTCGTTGCTCACTAGCGCTCCTGGTAGCTGGTGCATGCTCGCATGTGAACCGGTTCAGGAGCCCAGGGTAGTGCGTCGCAGGCAGGGGAGCGAGGCGGTCTTTTCGGAAAAGTAGCCCATATCTATACTAAATAGGTAGGATTACTTGAGTTAAGGTGGGCGCGCGGTACTCCCGCACCCTGCACACTCGTCTGCCGGTAAGGACACGCCATGAACGACAGAGCATCCCATCCCACCGGTGCACCTCGCTTCCGACTCAGCGAAGACTGGGCCGCGACCGTCCTCGGCCTCGTCCTGTTGGCCGCTTCCCTGATCGGGATTATCCCCACGGGACTGGTGCCCTGATGAGCGAGAGCACTACGACACCCCCCGACGTTGCAGCACCTGACGGCGCCGACCCCGCCCGCCCCTGGTACTGGGCGCTGCTCGGAGTCGCCGTCGTCGTCCTCCTTGCCGCAGTGACCCGGTTCCTGGAGTCCGCTGTCCCCGCGGCCGCCGAAGGCACTGGTTTCGCCGGAGTCGCCAAAGCCGTCGAATATCCCGTCTACGCGATCCTGCTGGGACTGGCGGCCAACGCCGTGCTCAGCGCCCTGGGAATCCGCCGTCGGCTCGCCGGAGGATTCCGCACCGAGTTCTTCATCAAGACCGGTCTGGTCCTCCTCGGCTCCACAGTCCTGTTCGACGTGATCATCAAAGCCGCAGGACCGGCCATCCTCCAGGCGATCCTCTTGGTCAGCGCGGTCTTCCTCTTCACCTGGTGGCTGGGCGGCCGCTTCGGACTGGACGACCGGTTGCGCGCCCTGCTGGCCTCCTCCGTGTCGATCTGCGGGGTGAGCGCCGCGATCGCTGCAGCCGGAGCCGTGCAGGCCCGTAAGGAACAGCTCGCCTACACCGCGAGCCTGGTGATCCTGTTCGCGCTGCCGTCCATCTTCCTGCTGCCCTGGCTCGTGGAGATCATCGGTCTCAACGCGGCCCAGGCAGGGGCCTGGATCGGCGGCAACATCGACACGACAGCGGCGGTGGCCGCCTCAGGCGCCATCGTCGGTGAGGGGGCGCTGCAGATCGCCTCTATCGTCAAGTCCACGCAGAACATCCTCATGGGCGTGGCCGCCGTCCTGCTCACCGCCTACTTCACCTTCCGGGTGGCTCCGGCAGGCGGGGCGACGGTCGGCATCGGCACCTGGGCACGCACTCTCTGGGACCGATTCCCCAAGTTCGTGCTGGGCTTCCTCGCCGCGTCCATCATCGCCACCCTGTGGGCCAGTGCCATGGGCGAAGCGGGAGCGGCCGGGCTCGACACGGCCAAAGCCCTGCGTGACTGGTTCCTCATTGCGGCGTTCACCAGTATTGGCCTGGAATTCAGCGTCAATTCGCTCAAGGAGGTCGGCTGGCGGCCGATCGGAGTCTTCGCGCTCGCCACGCTGTTCAACCTGGTCGTAGGCCTGATTCTGGCCAGCCTGCTGTTCCGCGGATTCAGTGTGTAAAACGGCGGGAATAGGGCCCGCTGCCCCGGGGAGAACGCTGGACGAGCAGAGAATAACCCCGCGGGTAGCGGGGCCCTTTTTGTTCTGCGGGAGGAAAGAGCAGCCGGAAAGTCCTGATCCGAGCGTAACCTATTGACACCGCTGAGTGATCCTGTTTTTATGTCATAGGTCACATGAAATGGGAGCGCTCCCATGGTGGGCCTCCGCTGTGAGGTCATCCTCCCAGTTCGAATCCCCCTACGGAAGGACTTCCGTGCTTAGGAGACCCAGATCTCGATCCCCCCTTGTCGCCCTCACCGCGGCGACTTGCGCAGTCGCGCTCGGGGGTACGGCGGTTCCCGCCCAGGCAGACGAAGTCAACCAGATTCGCAACGGCGACTTCAGCTCCGGCACCGCACCCTGGTGGGGAACCGAGAACATCCAACTCAACGTCACCGACGGGATGCTGTGCGTCGACGTCCCCGGCGGCACCGTCAACCCGTGGGACGTGATCATCGGCCAGGACGACATCCCCCTCATCGAAGGTGAGTCCTACGCCTTCTCCTTCACTGCCTCCAGCACCGTCCCCGTCTCCATCCGCGCCCTGGTGCAAGAGCCCGTGGAGCCGTGGACCACCCAGATGGACGAGCGTGCCCTGCTCGGCCCCGAGGCAGAAACCTACGAATTCGTCTTCACCTCCAACGTCGACTGGGACGACGCCCAAGTCGCCTTCCAGATCGGCGGCTCCGACGAACCGTGGACCTTCTGCCTCGACGACGTCGCCCTGCTCGGCGGCGCCGAACCCCCGGTCTACGAACCCGACACCGGACCGCGGGTCCGCGTCAACCAGGTCGGCTACCTCCCGCACGGTCCCAAGAAGGCGACCGTGGTCACCGACGCCACCAGCGCGCTCACCTGGGAGCTTGCCGACGCCGACGGTAACGTGGTCGCCAGCGGCCAGACCAAGCCGCACGGCGCGGACTCCAGCTCCGGGCTCAACGTCCACACCGTCGACTTCAGCTCCTACACCACGAAGGGAAGCGACTACACGCTCACCGTCGACGGTGAAACCAGCTACCCCTTCGACATCGACGAAAGCGTCTACGAGGAACTGCGCGTCGACGCGCTGTCGTTCTACTACCCGCAGCGCAGCGGCATCGAGATCCTCGACTCCATCGCCCCCGGCTACGGACGCCCGGCCGGCCACATCGGCGTGCCCCCCAACCAGGGCGATACCGACGTGCCGTGCGCGCCCGGCACCTGCGACTACTCCCTGGACGTCTCCGGCGGCTGGTACGACGCGGGCGACCACGGCAAATACGTGGTCAACGGCGGTATCTCGGTGCACCAGATCATGAGCATCTACGAGCGCTCCCAGCTCGCCGACACCGCCCAGCCCGACAAGCTGGCCGACTCCACCCTGCGCCTGCCCGAAACCGGCAACGGCGTGCCCGACGTGCTCGACGAAGCACGCTGGGAGATGGAGTTCCTCCTCAAGATGCAGGTGCCCGAAGGCGAACCGCTCGCCGGCATGGCGCACCACAAGATCCACGACGAACAGTGGACCGGGCTGCCGCTGCTGCCCTCCGCTGACCCGCAGCCGCGCTACCTGCAGCCGCCGTCCACCGCGGCCACGCTGAACCTGGCCGCCACCGCCGCCCAGTGCGCTCGCGTGTTCGAACCCTTCGACGAGGATTTCGCCGCCGAGTGCCTGGCTGCCGCGGAAACCGCGTGGGACGCCGCCAAGGCCAACCCGAACATCTACGCGCCTGCCTTCGGTGAAGGCGGCGGCCCGTACAACGACAACAACGTCACCGACGAGTTCTACTGGGCCGCGGCCGAACTGTTCCTCACCACCGGCAAGGAGGAGTACCGCGACGCGGTGACCTCGTCGCCGCTGCACACCGACGACGAAGAGGTCTTCCGCGACGGCGCCTTCGACTGGGGATGGACTGCTGCGCTGGCCCGCCTCCAGCTGGCCACGATCCCCAACGACCTCGCCGACCGCGACCGGGTGCGCCAGTCCGTGGTCGATGCCGCCGACATGTACCTCGCCAACGTCGAGACCAGCCCGTGGGGCCTGGCCTACAAGCCGAACAACGGCGTGTTCGTCTGGGGCTCCAACAGCGCTGTCCTCAACAACATGGTGATCCTGGCGGTCGCCTTCGACCTCACCGGTGACACCAAATACCGCGACGGCGTGCTGGAAGGCATGGACTACATCTTCGGCCGCAACGCGCTGAACCAGTCCTACGTCACCGGCTACGGCGACAAGGACTCCCGCAACCAGCACAGCCGCTGGTACGCCCACCAGCTCGACCCCCGGCTGCCCAACCCGCCCAAGGGCACGCTGGCCGGTGGACCCAACTCCGACTCCACCACCTGGGACCCGGTGGCCCAGTCCAAGCTGACCGGGTGCGCCCCCCAGATGTGCTACATCGACCACATCGAGTCGTGGTCCACCAACGAGCTGACCATCAACTGGAACGCCCCCCTGTCGTGGATCGCGTCCTTCATCGCCGACCAGGACGACGCCGGCGAGCCCGGCGGAGAAGAGCCCGGACCGGGCGACGACGAGACCCCGCCGAGCAAGCCTGGGAACCTGAAGGCCAGCGACATCACCGCGACCAGCGCCACCCTGACCTGGGACGCCTCCACCGACAACGTCGGAGTGGTCGGCTACAAGGTCTCCCTGGTCCGCGACGGTGACGCTGAAGAGGTGGGCACCACCGCGCAGACCAGCTACACGCTCACCGGGCTGAGCGCGGACCAGGAGTACACCGTCCAGGTGGTCGCCTACGACGCGGCAGGCAACCTCTCCACGCCAGCCACCGTCACCTTCACCACCGAGAAGGAGGACGAGACTCCCACGCCCAGCGCCTCCTGCGCGGTGACGTACCAGACCAACGACTGGCCGGGCGGCTTCACCGCCTCGGTGACGCTGACCAACACCGGCAGCACCCCGTGGGACTCCTGGGAACTGCGCTTCACCTTCCCGTCGGGACAGACTGTCAGCCACGGCTGGAGCGCCAACTGGCAGCAGAGCGGCAGTGACGTGACCGCCACCTCCTTGCCGTGGAACGGATCAGTTCCGCCGGGCGGCTCAGTCAACATCGGCTTCAACGGAACCTGGGGCGGTTCGAACACCAAACCTGAGAAGTTCACCGTCAACGGCGCGGTCTGCTCCATCGGCTGAACCTCGCCCTGGATTCGGATGTAAGCCGCCGTGGCCCCCGTCATCGGCGGGGGCCACACCCGGCACCATCCCCGCACACCCCCCTGTGCGGGGATGGTGCTCCCCTCATTGGTCTGGTAAGACGAGGAAGGCGCCAACGTGACCTCCGAGAGCCCCGTGCGCGCGGCCCCCCGTGCCGGACGGATGACGGTGACCCGCCGAGCAGTCGAACAGATCAAGGCGATGATCGCCGACGGAACACTCCACCCCGGCCAGCGGCTCCCCACCGAGCGGGAACTCGCCGCGAAAATGGGACTCTCCCGCAGCTCCATGCGGGAAGCGATCCGGGTCCTGACCACCCTGGGGGTACTGGAAGCGCGGCACGGCGCAGGCGTCTACGTCACCGAACTCCACCCCCGCAGACTGCTCGAACCCTTCTCCGTCCTCGCCGAGGTCGGCCGCGGCACCACCCTGCTGGAAATGCTCCACGTGCGCCGCATCGTGGAACCGGCCGCCGCAGCACTCGCTGCGGTCCGCGCCAGCGACACACACCTGAGCACCCTGGCCGCCCTCCTGGACGCAGAAGACCACGCCTGCGGCCTGGCCGCGACCGAGGCAGGCACCGCCTTCCACCGCACCCTCGCCGAACTCGCGGGAAACGCGACCCTGGCGGCACTCATCGACGGGCTGGCCTCACCCGCGCTGGGAGCGCGGATCCACCGCGACCCGGCAGCCGACGAGGAAGAATGGGCGGCACAGCTCCGCGGCGACCACCACATCATCTACCGCGCCCTGCAGAACCGGGACCCGGAGGCAGCGCAGGCCGCAACCACCCTCCATCTCCTCCGCCTGGAAGAGCGGTTCCGCGACCGCATCGCCGTCTAACACGACGTCCGCTGCCCCATGCCCCGCACCGGCACGACACCCCCGGATCCGACTGTCTCCGGATGGCCTAGGATCAACGCGGCCGTCAAGGTCCTATCAGCGGACAATTTCGATGTCAGGGGGAGTCATGGCCGACATCACCAGAAACCGGTCCTCCGGGTTGGCATTCGCGATCGCCTCTGCACTTGCCTTCGGCGGCTCCGGCCCCGTGGCCCGGCCGCTCATCGACGCCGGACTCGACCCCCTGCACGTCACGTGGCTCCGGGTAGCCGGAGCAGCTCTACTCCTGCTTCCCGTCGCTTTCCGCCACCACCGCACCCTGCGTACCCGCCCCGCCCTTCTCCTCGCCTACGGCGTCTTCCCGATGGCGGGAGTCCAAGCCTTCTACTTCGCAGCCATTTCCCGGATCCCCGTGGGGGTGGCGCTCCTCATCGAATTCCTCGGCCCCGTCCTCGTCCTGCTGTGGACCCGCCTCGTGCGGCGCATCCCCGTGTCCCGCGCCGCATCCCTCGGCGTGGCCCTGGCAGTCATCGGCCTGGGCTGCCTCGTCGAAGTCTGGGCAGGCATCCGCCTGGACGCGGTCGGCCTGATCCTCGCGCTGGCTGCAGCGGTCTGCCAGGCCACCTACTTCCTGCTGTCGGACACGGCCCGCGACGACGTCGACCCTCTCGCTGTCATCTCCTACGGCGCGCTCATCGCCACCGCACTCCTGAGCCTCCTCGCCCGCCCGTGGACCCTGCCGTGGGGCATCCTGGCCCAGAATGTCGGGTTCGGCGGGCTGGACATCCCCGCCCTCATCCTCCTGGTGTGGCTTGCCCTGGTCGCCACCACCATCGCCTACCTCACCGGGGTGGCCGCGGTACGGCGGCTGTCCCCTGTCGTCGCCGGGGGAGTGGCCTACCTGGAGGTCGTAACCTCTATCGTCCTGGCCTGGCTGCTGCTCGGGGAAGCGTTGAGCGTCGCCCAGCTTGTCGGGGCGGCCGCCGTGGTGACCGGTGCGTTCCTCGCCCAGACCGCGGTCCCCGACACCAGTGCCGCGCAAGGCCCGGAGACGCTGCCCACCGCCCAGGACCCGGCCCCGCAGACCGGTTCCGCCCGCTGACCATCCCCCAAACACCCCGCCGAGGGCCCGGTCACCGAGAGCCCCAGAGGCGTCCCGGCCCTCAGGCGGGGGAGCAGTCAATCCTCGACCACGCGGTGCCCCCCGGCGTAGACGTTCATCGAAGGACCGCGCAGGAACCCGATGAGGGTCATCCCCGACTGGTCGGCCAGCTCCACCGCCAGCGACGACGGCGCGGAGACCGCGGCCAGCACCGGAATCCCCGCCATCAAGGCTTTCTGCGTCAACTCGAACGAAGCCCGGCTCGACACCAGCAGCCCCATGCCCCGCAACGGCAGCCCGTACCGGCCAGCGGCATACCCGATCACCTTGTCCACCGCGTTGTGCCGACCGATGTCCTCCCGGACACACAGCAGCTCCCCGCCGGGGGTGACGAGCGCAGCAGCGTGCAGCCCGCCCGTGCGCGCAAACACTTTCTGTGCTTCCCGCAACCGGTCCGGCAGAGCAGACAAGACAGCCGTGGAGAAACACACCCCGTCGTCAGCTACCACGAAACGGCTCTTCGTCCGCACCGCTTCCAGACTGGTCTTCCCGCACACCCCGCACGACGAGGTAGTGGTGAAGTTCCGTGCCGCAGCGACATTCGGTTCCGGAACACCGGGAGCTAAGACGACGTCGATAACGTTGTACGTATTGACGCCGTCCTCGGTCGCGCCCGCGCAATAGCGCAGGGAGTGGATGTCGGAAGCATCAGCGATCACGCCCTCACCGATGAGGAACCCGGTCACCATCTCAAAATCGTGTCCGGGAGTGCGCATGGTGACGGTCAATACTTGACCGCCGAGCCGCATCTCCAATGGTTCTTCCACCACGAGGGTGTCCATGCGGTCACGCGCCACGGAACCGCTGATCCGCCGCACCCGTACCCGGGTGGTGACCCGCCCCATACCCACTCCTCCCGCTCCTCGCACCGGTGGGACGGCCCCAAAACTACCTCTTCTCCCCGCGCCGAGCTTCCGCAAAGAGCACCGGCCAGCACGGAAGAGAAAAACGGTGCGGCACACTACGGATACTCGGGGGGTGAGCACGTACGGCCGTGTGGGACGAATGGCACGTGGTCTGGGACCGGGCCGCCGGAGCAATGGTCGGCGGGGCAGCAGCCCGCCTGCTGCTGGGGGAAGACCCCCAGCCAGCCGAGGAATACCTGGCAGGAATCGGCGGCCAGGCCAGGGAAGCGATCCGGGACCTCACCGCCGGGCCTCGCGAACTGCCCGGCACTCCTCTTGCCCGCCACTGGGCCGCAGCAGTGCAACGCGGAGTAGTCGACGGCATCCTCCCCGACCCTGTCTTCCCGGACAGCGCACACCCGGCAGCCGTGGGCTGGCGGGCGGCAGCAGAAACTCCGACACCGCCTTTGGACCTCGCACGCGGCCTCTTCCCCTGCACTCAGCTCACCGCCGCAGTCCAGCGGGCCTACACCCAAGGCGGGCTCGCCGCCGCCCAGTACGCGGGCGTACTCGCCGGCGCCCGCTGGGGAGTCTCCGCTATCCCGCTGTCCGTGCAGCGGGAACTCGCCGCAGCCACACCGCAGCGCGTCCTCGTCACCGCCGCGCTCGTCGCCGCCCGCGGCCCGGACCCCGCAGCCTGGCCGCAACGCGACACCCAAGTGGTGCCCGGTCTTGACCGGGAACACCGCCAACCCTTCGCGATCCCTCACCCTCACGACCCGGGGGTCGTGCTGTGCACCATGGAATACGTCCGTGACAGCACTGACGCGGACGCAGTAGTGTCGCTGTGCCGGATGGGCACTCGCGACCACCCACCGCATCTGCCACGCCGCGACATCGTGGAAGTGTGGCTGCACGACCTACCCGGAGCCAACCCCAACCTGCATTTCGTGCTGGACGAAGCAGCCCGTATGGTCGCGCAGCTGCGCGACGAGAACAAGCGGGTGCTGCTGCACTGCGCGGCATGCCAGTCGCGGACCCCGGCCGTGGCCGCCCGCTACGCTTCCGCATACCGCGGAGCAGACGTGGTGGCAGCGCTACGGGAGATCATCACGACTGTGGCAGGACACCTCAACAACCCGGAACTGAGCCGCGCTGCCGCAGAACTGGCGGGAGTGGAACTCCCCGACCCGGCCGCTGTGCTCTTCCCCGAGGGGCTGCCGACACTCACCCGCGCCCCGCGAATCTGAGCGGGCACTCCCGAAAACAGTGCTGCCCGCGAACACAGGCCCCGCAGTAGACCGACAACCGCGCCCGGCACAGCAACCTGGCACTCGGGCCCAGCGACACCGGAAAGCCGTGGACCGCACCCGGTTCCCTGGAGCGTGCCCGAACCCGCAACCGCCCCCCGCGGGAAACCTGCGGACCTTAGACCGTCACGTCGCCGTCCAGCAGCGGAAACAAGGACGCGGGCGTGGAATAGTCGGCGATCATCTCCGTGATGATCGTGTCCACGTCGACAGTGGCCCGCCAGTCAATCAACGCTGCAGCCAACGTCGTATCCGGGGTGCGGTGGCGGGTCAGATCGTAGTGCGGCCCGCGGGCCACGCGATGGTCAATGCTCACAATCGGACTGGTCGAACCGGTGAGATCCCGGACCCGTACCGCCAGATCCCGGATGCTCACCGGCCGGGTCGCACCAATGTTGACGGCACGCCCGTACGCCAAAGGCTGTTCGATGAGGGCGAGGAGCGCCGCCACCACCTCGCGCACCGAGCAGAAGCAGCGCGTCTGCGACCCGTCCCCGTGCACGGTGAGCGGACGCCCGTGCAAGGCCTGCTCCACGAAAGTGGGCACCACATGTCCCTGATCAGCGCTCTGCCGCGGCCCCGTCACGTCGAACAGGCGGACGATCACCGCGGGCATCCCATACTCCCGGGCATAGCGGGTGACCAAGTACTCGCCCAGCCCTTTACTCGCCGCGGTACACCAGCGCCCTTCCTGGGCCGAGCCCAAGAGACGGTCGTCGTTCTCCCGGAGCGCCTCCCCGTCGCAGCGGCCGTACACCTCGCCTCCCGAAGCGAACAGGAAACGGCACCCCTGTTCCAAAGCGGCAGCCAAGACCCGCTCCGTGCCCGTGATGTTGACGTGGATGGCACGCACCGGGTCGACCCCCACCACCCGGGCGCCTACGAGCGCAGCCAGGTGGAAGACCGTGTCCCGGCCGGCCATCGCGGTGCGCAGCGCCCGATCGTCGAGCACCGACCCGTGAATAAACCGCATCCGGGGGTCCCGCAGTGCGGAGACCAGGTTGGTGCGTGACCCAGTCGACAGATCGTCGAGGACTACCACGTCGTGGCCGTGGGTAAGCAGGAAGTCAACCAGGTGGGAACCGATAAATCCGGCTCCTCCGGTCACTAGAGCCCGCATAACGATCACCCACCGAGGCGTATTCGCCGCCACCACTGTCAATGCTCATATAACTACACAGAGCGATAGTTGCAGAGAGGCAGGCAGGTGTGTCCCGACCATTGGTGGAAGACGCACCCAGGTGACACGATCTGTCTCCCCCCACCAACAGTTACCGCCAGAATGGTTGTGTCCAGCCATGGAAAAACCCAAGTCTGTCACTGGACCGCGCGTTTATTTCCCCTGTGGTTCGGTGGTGGGACATAACGTACAGTCAACGGTGTCAACGGCGCCGAACCGATCCCTGATCCCGGATCGTCTCAACTCCCGCATGCCCTTCTTCGTCGGTTAGGTCGGGTCGCAGTGGTGTGGAAAACCTGGAAAAGGCAACTGGTCAGCTGGTGCGCGGTCATGGCGGTCACAGCGCCGCTCACTGCTTGTACGTCGTGGGAAGAACTCGGCGCCCTCAAAGGAGGACGCGAAAGACTCGCTGACGGCTTGCACACGATCGAACCCACGTGGATCGACGGATTGACCGTTGCCGAACACTCCGTGTCCGTCGACGGTACGACGATCACCAGCAAATATCCGGTGGTTCCAGGAGCCACCGACTTCACCGTCGACATCCGCACCACGATGGCCGAGCGGGAGACCGAATTCATCACCCAAGGGGGCGGCGGGGAATTGACCCAGCACGCCGAGTTCCTCGTCGCCTCGAACGGAGTGCTGGGTGCCCGGGTGATCTCCCAGTACGAAGACCGGGTCGACGCCTCCACCCACTGGTACGACGTGGCCTCCGGAGAGGCACTGCCGTGGACTGCGCTCCTCAACGGAGACCAAGCGGTCGACCAGCTCGCCGCCCGGGTCGCGCTAGCGCTGCACAAGGACCACGATGTGGCCGCTGACGCCATGCCCGACGGGCTGCCCACCCCGCAAGACGAACTGCCGGACGCGGAAGACACCGAGCCCGCGCTGGTCGACCCCGAAGCAGTGTGGAAGAGCGCGGAAAAGCACGAAGACTCGCCGCTCGCAGACCTCGGCTTCGACGCTGCGGGGGATCTCGTGGTGAGCTTCAGCCCTGGCGAAGTCGCCGACAACGAGGTCCAGGTGACCGTGGCCGACAGTGAACCGCTGCTGTCCCGGTTCGGGCGCAGCGCCCGGCAAGCCGTCCGGGACGGGGAGGAGAGCCTGGAGCTGCCCTCGAACACCGTCCCCACCTACACCATCGACTGCGACCGGGTGCCGTGCGTGGCTTTGACGTTCGACGACGGGCCAGGAGCGGACACCCCGCTCCTGCTGAAGCACTTGGAGGCCTACTCGGCGAAGGCCACCTTCTACGTGCTGGGCCAGCTCACCGAAGGCGACCCGGACACGGTACGGGCCGCGATGGAAGCCGGGCACGAGATCGCCAACCACTCCTGGAAGCACGACAACCTCGCCACCAAGAGCGGGAACGCCGTGCAGGACGACATTGAGAAGACGTGGAAGGCGATCGAGGAGGCGACCGGGGTGACGCGGACCACGGTCCGCCCGCCCTACGGTTCGTACAACGAAACCACCCAGGCCAGCATCGACTACCCGCTGATCCTGTGGGACGTCGACACCCTGGACTGGCAGCACCGGGACACCGAGAAGACCATCGAAGCGGCCGTGTCCGGCACCCGGCCCGGCAGCATCGTGCTCTTCCACGACATCCACCGGCCCACGGTGGACGCCATCCCCGAAGTGCTCAGCCAGCTGCACGCCAAGGGGTACCACTTTGTGACGGTCACCGAGCTCTTCGGTGGTCGGACTCTCGAACCCGGCGTGGCTTACACTCGGCGCGACTGACCGCCACAGCGCCTGCCAGAAAACCCACTGGACAGGCAGAGGGGGCGACAGCTCGAGCTGTCGCCCCCTCACCCGCACGGGGTAGACACGTTCGTCCGACCCGCATCGCAGTGGGGGAAAGCTGTGGAGCGAGCCACCCAGCCGCCCGCACCGCAGGCCCGGTCAGCAGCGGGTTCGCTCAAGCCAAAGGGCACCGCGCCGCGGCGCTGCACCGGCGGGCAAGGCGGTTGCGGGCGTACCCCCGTGGACGTCCGCATGTGAGCGCTTTCCCGGCGGCATGTTTTATTAACTGGGCGGGGGACCGGTGCTCGCGCGTTTCACCAGTTCGGTAGCGAGTTCCACGCGGCGAGGGTGAGGCTTTTCCCCGGCGACCATGCGCAGCAGGGTGCGGGCCGCCATCTGTCCCATCTCACTGAGCGGCTGACGCACCGTGGTCAGCGGCGGCGCCGCCCAGGCAGCTTCGGGAAGGTCGTCGAAACCGACCACACTCACATCCTGCGGGACCCGCAGGCCGCGTTCGAACAGGGCCTCGTAGGCACCCCGGGCCATCATGTCGGACCCGGCGAAGATCGCCGTGGGCGGTTCAGGGAGCTCCATCAACCGGTGGGTCTCCGCGTGCCCGCCGGGGATCGTGAAGTCGCCGTAGCCGATGTACTCGTCGGGTACGGTCAACCCTGCCGCGTCAAGCGCACTGCGGTATCCGTCCACCCGGGCCCGGCTGCACAACATGTGTGTGGGCCCGCTGATGGTGGCGATACGCGTGTGGCCCAGTTCGATGAGATGCTGGGTGGCGGCCAGGCCACCAGCCCAGTTCGTAGTGCCCACCGCGGGGACCTCGTGGGAAAGGTCACCGACCGGGTCGACCACGGCCACGGGAACTCCCAGCGCTTTCAACTGGGACCGCTGCTCAGGCGACAGTTCCGACAGCACCAGCACGACGCCGTCGGTTCCCCGGGCGCGCACATTGTCCAGCCAACGGCGCCCCGGACGGTCGTTGTCGTTGCGCACCGCGGAAACCACTACGCCAACACCGTGCTCGTGGGCAGCCTGCTCCACCCCGGCCAGGATCTGCATCGCCCAGGAGTTATCCAGGTCGTGGAAGACCAGGTCGATAAGACCCACGGCTTGGCGGCCAGGTGAGCGGCGCTGCCGGTACTGGTGCTGCTCCAGAAGTTGCTCAATGTGGCGTCGGGTTTCGGCCGCCACATCGAGATGGCCGTTGACCACCTTGGAGACGGTCGAAACCGAGACACCGGCCTGACGGGCCACCTCGGCCAGGGTGGGGCGTCGTCTGGACACGGGCCTCCTCAGGGCAGTGGAACGCGGTTACCCCACCATCCTAGACCGAAAGGTTTCGACAAATCTTTCGGGGTGGAGTGTGGAGCTTTGTCCTTCTCTGTAGCAGATCGTACTCGTCTGAGCTGGGGGCTCTCTCAGGGATGTGAGTGCTGTTACCTGAATGAGACGTCTGGGGGGTTGACGGAGATTTTCGACACACCTAGCGTCTTTATCCCGAAAACTCTCGAAAAATTTCGGAGTTCGGCTGCTGTCGTCGAAATCCCCCTGAAACTAACCCGAGGACGGTGTCCCGTTCATGAGACGCATAACCCGGACCCACATGCTCGGCAGCGCCCTGGCGGCGCTCGCGCTCGGCCTCACGACCGCGTGCGGGACCTCCGGACCCGGCGCTGATAGCGACAAGGCCGGAGTCGAAGTGTGGATGGTCGAGGACGCCTCGGTCAACGAGGTCGTGCAGAGCGCCATCGACACCTACAGCAAGAACGCCGGAATCGACGGCGAGCTCGTCACCTACGTCAACGACGCTTACAAGCAGCGCATCCAGGTGGCGCTCGGCTCGCCCGAGTCTCCCGACGTCTTCTTCAACTGGGGTGGTGGAAACCTCGCCCAGTACGTCAAGGCCAACCAGGTGGTTGACCTGACCGAGGCGATGGAGGCCAACCCCGAGTTCCGCGACGCCTTCCTGCCCAGCGTCCTGGACGTGGCCAAGATCGACGGCAGCTACTACGGCGTTCCGATGCAGGGCGTGCTGCCGGTGGTGCTCTTCTACAACAAGAAGGTCTTCAAGGAAGTCGGCGTCGAACCGCCCACCACCTACAGCGAGCTGCTCGACCTGGTCGACACCTTCAAGAAGGAAGGCATCACCCCCATCGTCCTGCCCGGTGCCCAGGCGTGGACCGAGCTGATGTGGCTGGAGTACCTCACGGACCGCATCGGCGGTGCCGAAGTGTTCCAGGCCATCGCCGAAGGCAAGGAAGGCGCCTGGAAGGACCCGGCCATCATCAAGGCCCTCGAAATGTGCCAGGACCTGGTGGAGCGCGGCGCCTTCGGTGACAACTTCTCCTCCCTCACCTCCGACAACGGCAGCGCCTCCACCGTGCTCGCCAGCGGCAAGGGTGCCATGTACCTGATGGGTACCTGGGAGATCTCCAACCAGCAGGAGCACAACCCCGACTTCCTGGCCGACGGAAACCTCGGCTTCATCGCCTTCCCCGCCCTGGAAGACGGCAAGGGTGACCCCGCCGCGATCGTCGGCAACCCCAGCAACTACTTCTCCGTGAACTCGGACAGCGACAACGTGGACGAGGCGATTGACTTCCTCGTCGAGACCATGGCCTCCGACGCCTACGTCGAGGACCTCATCGAGATCGGCCACGTGCCCGCGGTCGCCGGCATCGAAGACAAGCTCGCCGAGACCGAGCACTCCGAGTTCACCACCTTCACCTACCAGCTCGTCGCCGAGGCGCCCAGCTTCACCCAGTCCTGGGACCAGGCGATCCCGCCGGCGGCGGCCGAGACGATGCTGACCAACCTGCAGTTGGTCTTCCTGGGTGACATGACTCCTGAAGAGTTCGCTGAGGCCATGGAGGCCACCCAGTGACCTCGGCTACCACCCGAGTGCAGCGGCCCGGAGCCCTCTGGGCCGCTCCCGCCCTTATCTTCTTCGGGATCTTCGGACTTGCCCCGATCGTCATCGTGGCGGGGCTCAGCTTCACCACGTGGGACGGGCTCGGCAACCCCGAGTGGGCCGGACTGCACAACTGGCGGACGCTGCCGTCCGACAAACTCGTCGGCTCCGGCCTGATGATCACGCTGACCCTGACCGTCCTGACCTGGGCCACCCAGACCCCGCTCGCCCTGGCGTTCGGGGCGTGGGCAGCCGGCCCTCAGCGCATCCGCGCCGTGGTCAGCACCATCTTCTTCCTCCCGCTGCTGCTGTCCACCGCTGCGATCGCGCTGATCTGGCAGGCCCTGCTGGACCCCACCTTCGGGCTCCCCGCCCAATGGTCGGAACTGACCGGACTGAGCGCCAACGTGCTGGGCGACCCCGACCTGGCGCTGTGGGCGATCGTGTTCGTCCTCCTCTGGCAGTTCCTCCCCTTCCACATGCTGCTCTACCAGGCGGCCGCCAAGCAGATCCCCGCGTCGCTGTATGAGGCAGCCGAAATCGACGGAGCCAGCCCGCTGCAGCGCTTCTGGCGCATCACCGTGCCGCAACTGCGGCACACCATCATCGCCTCCTCAGTGCTCATGATCGTCGGGTCCATGACCTACTTCGAGACCGTGCTGCTGCTGACTGGAGGCGGTCCCGGCACAGCCACCCGCATCCTGCCGCTGCACATGTACCTCAAGGGCTTCTCCGCCTTCGAAATGGGCTACGCCAGCGCCATCGCGGTCCTGCTGGTCGCGGTCGGTACCGGATTGTCGCTGCTGGTGGTGCGGGTCAGCGGCTACTCGCAGATGACCAGCGAGCGAGAAGGAGTCTGACGATGTCGACCATCACCGCCCGCCCCGCGGGAGAGCAGGCAGAATCGGTCACGCCTGCCCGCTCCGCCAAGCGCTCTGCGGCGCGCGCCGGCAGCAGGAGAGTGAGCCGTCCCGCCTACGGTGCCGGCATCGGCGCGGCCATCTGGCTGGTCCTCGTCGTGGTCCCGCTGTACTTCCTCATCGCTACGAGCCTGCGCGGCTCCGGCGACTACCTCAGCGCTGGACCACTGTCGATCCCCGAAGAGATCACGCTCGACGCCTACCGGCGCGCCTTCGAGGTGGGGTTCCTTAAATTCCTCACCAACAGCCTCATCGTGGCGTTCGGCGCGATCATCCTGGTCCTCGCTGTGGCCCTGCCTGCCGCTTTCGCCATCGTGCGCAGCAAGAGCCGCGTGGTCCGCATCGGGTTCACCCTGTTCCTGCTGGGACTCGCCGTCCCCGCCCAGGCAGTGATCATCCCGATCTACCTGCTCATCACCCGGCTGCACCTCTACGACTCGCTCACCGCGGTCATCCTGCCGACCGCCGCGTTCGCGCTGCCCGTGTCCATCGTCGTCCTCACCAGCTCGCTGCGGGATGTCCCCAGTTCGCTGTACGAGGCCATGTCCCTGGACGGTGCAAGCAACTTCCAGATCTTCTGGAACCTGGTGTTGCCCCTGTCCCGCTCCGGGGTGGTCACCGTGACGATCTTCGTGGGTCTCAACGCCTGGAACAACTTCCTGTTCCCCCTCGTGCTGACCCAGAGCATGGACACCCGAGTACTCCCCCTGGGCCTGTGGGAGTTCCAGACCCAGTACGGCACCGACGTCCCCGGCCTCATGGCGGCCGTGGTGCTGTCGGCGCTCCCCGTGCTGGCCCTCTACCTGTTCGGTCGAAGACAACTGCTCAGTGGTCTGGCCGCCGGCATCGGCAAATAAGCCACCACTGACCCTCGCGTCTGCCGGAGACTCCGGCCCGAGCCAGAAAGGCAGTCATGACGTCTCCCCAAGTCACGTCCTCCCCGTCTCGTGAGGAACCGAGGGCGGGCACGATTCGCAACCCGGTACTCACCGGCTTCTACCCCGACCCTTCCATCCTGCGAGTGGGCGACGACTACTACATGGCGACCTCCACATTCGAGTGGTATCCCGGAGTGACCCTGCACCATTCCCGGGACTTGGTGCACTGGCGCCCCCTGGGCGGTGCACTCACCGAGACTCGACTGCTGGACCTGGCTGGACGGCGGGACGGCGCAGGGGTGTGGGCACCCGCCCTGTCCTACCGGGACGGACTGTTCTTCCTCGTCTTCACGAACGTCGCAAGCTACAGCGGCAACTTCTGGGACGCGCCCAACTACGTCACCACCGCTCCCGACATCACCGGCCCCTGGTCCGACCCGGTGCCGCTCCACTCCCTCGGCTTCGACCCGTCGCTGTTCCACGACGACGACGGACGGAGCTGGCTGCTCAGCACCTCCATGGACTGGCGGCCGGGACGGGACGCGTTCGGTGGCATCGTCGCCCAAGAGTTCTCGGTGCGCGACATGAAACTCGTCGGTGAACCGGTGATCATCTTCACCGGCACCGAAGCCGGCGTGACCGAGGCGCCCCACATCTACAAGCGCGACGGCTGGTACTACCTGGTCACCGCCGAAGGCGGCACCCAGTGGGAGCACCAGGTCACCGTGGCCCGCTCCCGCTCGGTCACCGGACCCTACGAGGTCGACCCGGCCGGGCCAGCCCTCACCTCGCGGCACGTTCCCGAAGCGCCGCTGCAGAAGGCCGGGCACGCGAGCATGGTCGAAACCCAGCACGGCGAATGGTATTTCGCGCACCTGACCGGACGCCCGATGCCGCCCAGCGGCCGGTGCGTCCTCGGTCGGGAGACCGCGTTGCAGAAGATCGAATGGTCTTCAGACGGGTGGCCCCGCGTCCGCAACGCGGAACCGCTGCTGGAAGTGCCGGGACCGCGCGGCCTGGCCCCGCACCCGTGGCCGCAGCCGTCGGAGACCGACCACTTCGACGACCCCACGCCGCGGCCCGAGTGGAGCACGCTGCGCCGGCCCTTCGACTCCTCCTGGGTCTCCCTCACCGAACGGCCCGGCTACCTGCGGATCCGCGGCGGGCAGTCGCCTGCTGGCCTGCACGAGCCCAGCCTGGTGGCACGCCGACTGCAGCACCGCGCCTGCATCTTCGAAGCCTGCCTGGAGTTCAAGCCGGAAGACTTCCGGCAGATGGCAGGCATCACCGCCTACTACAACACCCGCCAATGGCACTACCTGCGGATCAACCGCGACGACCGGGGCGGCGTGTTCGCGGGCGTGCTCACCAGCGACCGCGGCATCATCCGCGAAGTGGGACGGCGGATCAGCGTCACCGGCTGGCCGAAGGTCTTCCTGCGCGCCGAAATCGACCGGAACGACCTGCGCTTCGCCGTCTCCTCCGACGGCAGCACGTGGGCTGACATGGGGGTGCGTCTGGACATGAGCATCCTGTCCGACGAGTACGCCGAGGAACGGTTCGGCAACGACCCCATCATGTGGGGTTTCACGGGGGCGTTCCTCGGCCTGTGGGCCCACGACATGACCGGGGCAGGGCTCCCTGCCGACTTCGACTTCTGCACCTACCGGCCTCAGTCCCCCTCCTGAGGCCGGGGGCCGGCACGCCACTCGTGGCGTGCCGGGCCGGACCGTCCGTGGTCCCTCCCACACCCCCGGTCCCCCTCCCGGGAACGGGAGAGCGTCGGCCGTGGCTCGCCGCGGCCGACGCGGCCCACGGACGGCAACCCGGACCAGCCCTCACTGTGCTCCCCGCCAAGAAACCCCGGCTTCCCTCCCGGCCGGGGCACGAAGGTGAGGGTCGGCGCGGTTTCCTCCTCCCGGCCGCGCCGACCCCTCGCCGCACTGGTGTGAGGGCAGTCCTCCACCCCTCGCATGGCCTTCATCCTCCCAAGGCCATACGAGAAAGCCGCGTCGGCCGCGGCCTTCCCCTCCGGGTCACGGCCGACGCGGCCCCCGCAGCACCGCCACTCCTCCCGCGGGGACGACCAGCGCCGCTCCAGAAACCCCGGAGAGCACCTCGCGGCTCTCCACAGCCAGCCCCAGGTCGGCGCCTGTCACCGGGCCGTTGCCGTGGTTGAGCACGAACACCCACTGCTCGTCCCGGGAATCCCGGTGTACCACTTCCACCGCGGGGGGAGTAGCGGTGCCCCCGGACAGGCCGGCGCGGGACAGGACCTTCCCCAACCCAGCGTCCTCCAGATCGCAGGAGACGTACCACGCCTGTCCCGCGCCGCGCCCCACCCGCGTGACCGCGGCACGCCCCGCGAACGGGCCGTCCGCATAGCGTGCTACCACCTTAGCGTCGGCCACGTCGAGCTCTTCACTCCACCGGCGCGCCCGCCCCCAGTATTCACCGTCCTCCCCGCACACCGTGACCGCGTCGACCGCCGGATCGAGCGGATAGTGCTGCAGAGCACGCACTCCCAGCAGGTCGCGGAGCGCCCCCGGGTAGCCTCCAGGCCACACCCGCGCATGCTCGTCTGCGGTCCCACTGCCGTAGGTGACCACGAGAATGCCGCCTTGCTCCGCATAGTCGGCGAGGAAACGCGCAGTCGCCGCGGAGGTCAAGTACAGCAGCGGCACGACGAGCAGGGGAAGATCCGGCATAGGGGAGTGGGGGGAGACGAACGCGACCGTGCGTCCCTGCCGCCACAGCACCCGGTGCACTTGCCGGACTGCGGCGAGATAGTCCAGGTCGGGGGAGGGGAGTGACGGCGACTGCAGCGCCCACCAGGACTCGGGATCCCACACCACGGCCGCGTCCTCCACAACCCGGGTGTCCTGGACTTCCGCAAGGCGGCCCAACAGTGCTCCCAGCTCACACACTTCCGCAAAGACGGGGGAGTCCGCGCCGGTGTGCGGCAACATCGCGGGATGCCACTGTTCGGCTCCGCCCACGGAGGCCCGCCATTGGAAGAACATCGCCCCCCGGGAGCCGCGGGCCACGTGGCTCAGACTGTGCCGGATGATCTCCCCGGGAGCTTTGGGCCGCACCCGAGCCCCGAGATAGCCGGTGGCCTGCTCCATGAGCAGCCACGGCCGGCCCCCTCCCCAGGAGCGGGCCAGGTCAGCGGCGAACGCGTGCTGGTGGGCCGCAGCCTCCCCGGTGGCGTCCGGGTAGACGTCAACCGCTACGAGATCCAGGTCGGCAGCCCACCGCCACGGGTCGACCGGAACCCAGGAGCCGAACGCGAAGTTGGTGGTGACGGGGACATCCGGGTTGGCGGCCCGCAGGATGTCGCGCTGGGCGCAGTAGTGGCCGCGCATGGCGTCGGAGAGGAAACGGCGGAAGTCCAACAGGTGTGCCGGGTTGGGCAGGTACTGGGTGGCGCGCGGCGGGTGGATCTGCTCCCAGTCCGAATAGCGCTGCCCCCAAAACGCCGTGGTCCACGCGTCGTTGAGCGTGGCCAGGCTGCCGTAGCGGCCGCGCAGCCAGGTGCGGAAGGCGCGGGCAGCGTGCTCCCCGTAGGTGTGGGTGCCGTACTCGTTGTGCACATGCCACAGCGCCAGCGCGGGGTGGTGGGCATAGCGTTCCGCGAGCGCCCGGGTGATGCGTAAAGACGCCTCCCGGTAGGCGGGGGCGCACACGTCGTAGGTGTCGCGGCTGCCGTGGGTCAGCCGCACCCCGTCGGCAGTCACCGGCAGAGCGTCGGGGTGGGCGAGGGTGAACCACGGGGGCGGGGACGCGGTCGGGGTGGCGAGGCAGGCACTGATCCCGTTGGCGTGCAGCAGGTCCAGGACCCGGTCCAGCCAGTCGAAGGTGTAGCGGTCTTCTTCGGGTTCCAGCAGGCTCCAGGAGAACACGCCGACCGTGGCCAGGGTGACTCCGGCCTGCCGCATGAGCCGCATGTCCTCGTCCCAGACCGGTTCCGGCCACTGGTCAGGGTTGTAGTCGCCGCCGAACCACAGAGACGCTGGACTCGGCATACCACCCCTCCTTATTTTGGCTAGTAAACAAACTAATACGGTACTGTGCCCACCCCACACCAGGGAGTAACCCCATGACCTACTCCACCCCGACGCAGGGCACCGCCACCCGCCTCCCCGCCGCCTCCTGGGAAGAAGCCCTCATCACCGGCAACGGCCGCCAAGGCGTCCTCGCCCACAGCATGCAAACCCAGATCCGCCTCACCCTCAGCCACGAACGCCTGTTCTGGCCCCGCGAAGAACCCCTGCCCGCCCCCCACACCGCCCCCGCCCTCGACGAACTCCGCTCCCTCATCCGCGCTGGACGCCCCCGCGCCGCAGCCGAACACGTCACCGAACTCGCCCGAACCGAACACCCCGGCTACGCCCACACCCGCTGGATCGACCCGCTCACCGGAGCCGGCACCCTCACCTTCATCCCCGACGCCCCCGCCTGGGGACCCATCCACCGCACCTGCGACTACACCACCGGCGTCGTCCGCGAAGAACTCCCCAACGGAATCCGCCACGACGTCTTCGCCTCCCGCGCCGACAACGTCATCGTCATCCGCCTCAGCGCAGACCACGAGCTTGCCGGCACCCTCCAACTCGCCCCCCTGCCCGGCGAACCCCCCCCCCCCGCCGACACCCGCCTCACCAGCACCCCCCACACCCTCACCCTGCACACCGCCTTCGCCCGAACCTGGCCCACCACCCCCACCGGCTACACCCTCACCTGCCGCATCATCGCCCCCGGCGGACACCTGCGCCCTCTCGAACCAGGCCGCCTCCACCTCAGCGGCGCCCGCCACGTCCTGCTCCTCGTCCGCACCACCGTCACCTCCGAGACCACCCCCGCACCAGGCGACCCCGACCTTGCCCGTCTCACCCCCGACTTCGACACTCTCCTCCGCCGCCACACCGCCCACCACACCCCCCTCATCACCCGCTCCCGCATCCGCCTCTCCCCCCGCCAGCCCCACCCCGACCCCCTCCCTGGGGAAGCCCTCCTCGCCCAAGGCCCCACCCCGCACCTCATGGAACGCCTCGTGGAGGCGGGCCGCTACGCCACCGTGTGCGCCATCGGAGAACTGCCCCCCACCCTGCAAGGCGTGTGGAGCGGCACCTACAGTCCGCCGTGGAGCTCCGGCTACACCTTCGACGGCAACCTCGCCTCCGCCGTCGCCGCCCTCCACCCCCTCGGCACCCCGGAACTCATGCTCCCGGTCTTCGACCTCGTCGACACACTCCTCGACGACTTCACCCACAACGCCCAACGCCTCTACGGCTGCCGCGGAATCCTGGTCCCCCCGCACGCCTCCACCCACGGCCGCCACAACCACTTCGGCCCCGAATGGTGCCTCACCCTGTGGACCGCCGGCGCAGCCTGGCTCGCCCGCCTGTACTGGGACCACTACAGCTACACCCGCGACCCCGGCTTCCTCCGCGAACGCGCCCTCCCGTTCCTGCACCACGCCGCCGCGTTCTACGAAGACTTCCTCACCGACGACGGATTCGTCCCCTCCTATTCACCCGAGAACACCCCCGCCGACTCCGACTCCCAGGCCTGCGCCAACGCCACCATGGACCTCGCCGCTGTCCGCGACCTGGTCCGCAACCTGCTCCGCGCCCACCGCATCCTCGACCTGCCCGGAGCCCGCCGCTGGGCCGAGCTCGGCGCCCGCCTGCCCCGCTACCGCATCGCTCCCACCGGCGAACTCGCCGAATGGGCGACCCCAGCCGGCCCCCTCGACCAGACCGACCGCCACACCCACCGCCACGCCTCCCACCTCTTCCCGTTCTGGTACGAAGGCGACCCCGCCTTCGCCGACCCGACGCTGCGCGCCGCCGCCGTCCGCGCCATCCGCGCCCGCCTCGCCTGGTGGCGCTCCGCAGCGTCCGACGAGATGGCGTTCGGACTCGTCCAACTCGGCCTTGCCGCCGCCAACCTGGGCCTGGCCACCGAGGCCGCCACCACGCTGGAACTCATGGCCACCCGCTACTGGCGGCCCACCCTGGTCTCCACCCACAACAGGGGAGCGCTGTTCAACACCGACATCTGCGGCGGCTTCCCCGCGGTCGTGGCCGCCATGCTGCTGCGCTCCCGCGAAGGCCGCTGCGACCTGCTCCCCGCGCTTCCCCCAGCCTGGCCTGAAGGGGAAGCCCGCGGACTGTGCGGCCGCGGCGGCGTGCTCGTCGACCACCTGGAATGGACCCCCACCCGGATGCGCGCCCGCCTGCGCGCCCGCCACACCACCCGAGTACGCATCGGACTCCCCGACGGCGCCACCCGGGTCGTCACCCTGGACCCGGACCAGGCAGTGGACGTGACCGCACCCCTCACCCTGCACCAGTGACCAGAACCGGCTCCCCGGCCCGGGGAGCCGCGCCCACACCCGCCCAGCCCAGACAGCACGACGTGGCACACGCCGAGGAACCGCCTTGGCCCGCAGCGACCCTCCCGCACACCTATCGGTGCGTGGTCTCCTTCATACGGAGCGTTGATTTTTGTTCGTTTTGAAGCCAAACTAATCGAGAGTGACGTCCGTGCCCTCGCAAGGAGCCCGCATGCTCTACCGGCCCCCCATGGTCCCCCACGAGCGCTTCGTCGCCGACCCACCGGAACTGCCCGTCCCCGCACCCGGGCACAGCAGTCCCGGCACCGTCACCCGAGCCGACCTCCTCGACATCACCGACCAGGGAATCCACCTCAAGGCCGCCACCACCACGGGCGAAACCCTCACCGCCAGCATCACCGCCTCCGCACCCGGCGTCATCCGCGTCCGCCTCAGCGCCCAACCCGACGCCGCCCCCCGCGCAACACGCGCCCTCACCATGGTCCACCCCCACCCCGACGCCACCGCCGACGTCACCATCAACGACGACCACATCGTCATCGCTAGCGGACCACTCCACGCCCACCTCACCCTCGACCCCTGGCACCTGCGCTTCACCGACGACACCGGCCGCCTCCTCACCGAACAAGACCGCGGCCACGTCGACATCAGCGGACGCTGCCGCACCCTCCCCTTCGGCCGCAGCACCGTCGACGGCGTCACCGCCTACCACGACTCCTTCACCCTCGCCAGCGACGAACGCCTCGGCGGCCTCGGAGAACGCTTCACCCCCTTCGACCTGCGCGGCCGCCGCGTCCGCATGTGGAACTTCGACGCCTTCGGCGCCGAATCCGACCGCGCCTACAAAAACGTTCCGCTCTACATCTCCAGCCGCGGCTACGGCCTCCTCCTCCACACCGGCAGCCCCGCCGAATTCGACATGGGACAGTCCACGCACAGCAGCGTGCAACTCCTCGTCCCCGACGACATCCTCGACTACCACGTCATCGCCGGCCCCAGCCCACGCGACATCCTCGACCGCTACAACCAGCTCACCTGCCGCCCCGCCCTACCCCCCAAATGGGCGTTCGGCACCTGGATCTCCTCCGGATTCATCCACGACACCCAACAGCGGGTCATGGAACGCGCCCGCACCATCCGCGAACGCGGCATCCCCTGCGACGTCCTCCACCTCGACTGCTACTGGCAAGCCGAAGGACACTGGTCCGACCTGGACTGGGACCGCAACGCCTTCCCCAACCCCGAACAGATGCTCGCCGACCTCGCCGACCTCGGCTTCCGCGTCTGCCTGTGGATCAACCCCTACATCTCCCACCTCAGCCCCCACTTCGAAAAAGCCGCCAAACACGGCTACTTCCTCCGCCGCACCACCGGCGAGGTCTACCTCGCCGACGCCTGGCACGGCTCCCACCCGCCCGTCGGCATCGTCGACTTCACCAACCCTGAAGCCACCGAGTGGTACACCGCCCGGCTCCGCACCCTCCTGCAGCAAGGCGTCGCCGTCTTCAAAACCGACTTCGGGGAAGGCGTCCCCGCCGACGCCGTCGCCGCCAACGGCATGACCGGCACCGACCTGCACAACGTCTACACCCTGCTGTTCAACGACGCCGTCGCCCAAGTCACCCGCGACGTCAAGGGATACGACCTGGTCTGGGCCCGCTCCTCCTACCTCGGCGGGCAACGCCACTCCGCCCAATGGAGCGGCGACAGCCAATGCACCTTCCCCGCCATGGCCGCCACCCTGCGCGGCGGACTCAGCCACGGACTCAGCGGCGTCCCCTTCTGGAGCCACGACGCCGGAGGATTCAACGGCACCCCCGACACCGTCCTCTACGCCCGCTGGGCCCAATTCGGCGCGTTCTCCCCCCTCGTCCGCTTCCACGGCACCACCACCCGAGAACCCTGGCGGTTCGCCCCCGAAGCAGAAGACGCCGCCCGCGAAGCCCTCCACCTGCGCTACCGGCTCATGCCCTACCTGTACTCGGCCGCCGCCGTCGCCGCACGCACCGGAACACCGCTCATGCGCGCCCTGTGCGTCGACTACCCGGACGACCCGCTGGCCTGGCAGGCCGAACTGGAATACCTCCTCGGCCCTGACCTGCTCGTCGCCCCCGTCTGCGGGCCGGAAGGCATCCGCAACGTCTACCTGCCGCCCGGCCACTGGGTCGACTACTGGAGCGGACGCCTCCACGACGGCGGCCGCACCGTGAAACTCCACAGCCCGCTCAACCGCTTCCCGCTCTTCGTGCGGTTGGGCGCCCTCATCCCGGTAGTGGAAGCAACCACCACCATCCCCGACGGCCCATTCCCCCCGATCACCCTCGTCAGTTGGGGCGGTCAGGGGCGGCGCACCGTCCTCACCGACGTCGACGGCGACACCGTCGTCACCGCCGTCCGCGAAGGCGACACCCTCCGCGTCACCGTGGACGGCCCGGCCCCCATCACCGGTGTCGACATCGTTCCCGTCCACGGGCTCACCCCGCCCACACACGTGGAACTGCACCGGTAACAGGGCCACCACCCCTCCGCCCGGGACCGCCCCGGGCAGGCTCCACCCCCACATCAGGAGCATGACGTGACAGCAACAGCACAGCGAACACCACCCCCGCCCACCCCCCGCAGACGCGGCATCATCGCCCGTGCACTCACCTGCATCGCGGCCGCCGCAACCGTGGCCGCAGTCGGCCTCGTCCACTCCGCTGCCGCCCCCGCCTCCGCCACCACCGGCTACACCTGGCGCAACGTCGAAATCGTCGGCGGCGGCTTCGTCCCCGGCATCGTCTTCAACCAGAGCGAACCGGACCTGATCTACGCGCGCACCGACATCGGCGGCGCCTACCGGTGGGACCCCGCCACCGAACGGTGGATCCCCCTGCTCGACCACGTCGGCTGGGACGACTGGGGACACAGCGGCGTCGTCAGCATCGCTACCGACCCGGTCGACCCCGACCGCGTGTATGCGGCCGTCGGCACTTACACCAACGACTGGGACCCCAACAACGGCGCGATCAAACGCTCCACCGACCGCGGAGAAACCTGGGAAACCACTGAACTACCGTTCAAACTCGGCGGCAACATGCCCGGCCGCGGCATGGGGGAGCGGCTCGCCATCGACCCCAACGACAACAGCGTGCTCTACCTGGGCGCACCCAGCGGCCACGGCCTGTGGAAGAGCACCGACTACGGCAAGACCTGGCAGAAAGTCACCAGCTTCCCCAACCCCGGAAACTACGTCGCCGACCCCTCCGACGTCGGCGGATACCTGGGAGACAACCAGGGCGTCGTCTGGGTCGTCTTCGACCCCACCAGCTCCTCGCCCGGCCACGTCACCAAAGACATCTACGTCGGGGTGGCCGACAAGCAGAACACCGTCTACCGCTCCACCGACGGCGGCCAGACCTGGGAGCGCATCCCCGGACAGCCCACCGGCTTCCTCGCGCAAAAAGGCGTCTTCGACCACGTCAACGGACTGCTCTACATCGCCACCAGCGACACCGGCGGCCCTTACGACGGATCCGACGGTGAAGTGTGGCGCTACGACACCACGACCGGCACCTGGACCGACATCACCCCCGCCGATCCCGACGGCTTCGAATACGGTTTCAGCGGCCTGACCATTGACCGGCAGAACCCGGACACGATCATGGTGGTCAGCCAGATCCTGTGGTGGCCCGACATCCAAATCTGGCGTTCCACCGACCGCGGAGAAACCTGGAGCCGCATCTGGGAGTTCAGCGGATACCCCGACCGCACCCTGCGCTACAACCACGACATCTCCGCGGCCCCGTGGCTGGACTTCAACCGGCAGGACAACCCGCCCGAAGTCAGCCCCAAGCTCGGTTGGATGACCCAGGCCTTCGAAATCGACCCGTTCAACTCCGACCGCATGCTGTACGGCACCGGAGCCACCATCTACGGCAGCGACAACCTCACCAACTGGGACGAAGGCAAGAAGATCGACATCAAGGTCCGCGCTCAAGGTATTGAAGAAACCGCGGTCCAGGACCTCATCGCCCCGCCCGGCGACACCGAACTGGTCTCCGCCCTCGGCGACATCGGCGGTTTCGTCCACGACGACATCACCGTCGTCCCCGACGCCATGTTCGACTCGCCCTTCCACGGCAACACCCGCAGCATCGACTTCGCAGAACTCAACCCGAGCGTCATGGCCCGGGTAGGGGAAGCGGTCGACGGGGAAGTCGACTCCCACATCGGCATCTCCACCAGCGGCGGATCACACTGGTGGGCCGGACAGGAACCCTCCGGAGTCACCGGCGCTGGCACCGTCGCGGTCAACGCCGACGGGTCGCGCATCGTGTGGAGCCCCGACGGCACTGGCGTGCACTACTCCACCACCCTCGGCTCTTCGTGGACCCCGTCCCAGGGAGTCCCCGCCGGGGCCCGCGTGGAAGCCGACCGGGTCAACCCGGACAAGTTCTACGCCTTCGCCAACGGCACGTTCTACACCAGCACCGACGGCGGTGCCACCTTCACGAAATCCTCCGCCGCCGGCCTGCCCACGAAGGGCAACATCCGTTTTGCGGCCGTCCCCGGCCACGAAGGCGACATCTGGCTGGCAGGCGGGGAAACCAACAGCACCTACGGCATGTGGCGCTCCACCGACTCCGGGGCCACCTTCACCCGGATCACCGCCGTGGACGAAGGCGACGTCGTCGGATTCGGCAAACCCGCCCCCGGCCGCAGCTACCCCGCTGTCTACACCTCGTCGAAGATCAACGGGGTGCGCGGCATCTTCCGCTCCGACGACGCAGGCACGACCTGGGTCCGGATCAACGACGACCAGCACCAGTGGGCCTGGACCGGTGCGGCCATCACCGGCGACCCCGACGTCTACGGCCGCGTCTACATCGGCACCAACGGCCGCGGCGTCATCGTCGGCGACCTGGACGGGCCGCCACCGCAGCCCACCGAGGAGCCGACAGAAGAACCCTCCACCCCGCCCACGGAAGAACCCACCGAGGAGCCCACGGAGGAACCGTCCACTCCGCCAACGGAGGAGCCGCCCGGTGACGCCGCCTGCGCTGTCTCCTACCAGGTCCTCAACGAGTGGGGCGGCGGCTTCCAAGGCGAGGTGACCATCACCAACACCGGCGACACGCCGATCAACGGCTGGGAGCTGACGTGGACCTTCCCCGACAACCAGCAGATCACCCAGGCATGGAACACCCAGCTCACCCAGTCGGGAGCCAAGGTGACCGCCCGCGACGCGGGATGGAACAGCACCATCGCCCCCGGCGGCACTGCGAGCTTCGGATTCCTCGGCTCGCCTGCCCCCGGCAGCAAGCCGACCGAGTTCACCCTCAACGGGACCCCGTGTTCGGCAGCCGGCTAGGTCAGCCCTGAGACCAGCGGCCCGGACGCCACACCGTGGAAACCCCGGTTGCGCAGTCCCCGCCTGGCGCCACCACGGCAGCGCCCGGGCCGCTGCCGACCGGGCGCGCGACACCACTAGTCGAGCACCCGGTTATTGCAAAGCCCTCGTGCCCCGTCCGCACGAGGGCTTTTTCCGCACTCGGGCCTCCTGCAGGGCATCCCATACCCGAAGGCTTCACCCGGGCACCCGCCCGGCCAGGACTGTGTGCCCCCTGCCTCCGGCACACACAAGAACGAACCAGGACACAGCCCTTAGCCATGCGGAAACCCGCGGCATCTGAGCTCGGCCCACACCCCGCCAGCCTCACCCAAACAGGGAAGCGGCCGCGCGGCCCCAGCGGACGGCCTTCCGACCTACGGCAGGGGAGGGAAGAGCCTACGCAAGGCCTCCGAATACCAACCACCAGCAGACCACTCCAGGCCGGGCCGCTCGCACCACGCACCACCGGCGGCCAGAGGAGACACCCGCGACGAGAAAGGCCGGAGAACCCGGCACGCCCCCACCAAACCAGTAAAAAAGACTCGCACGGCGCCCGCCGAGTCCAGTCACACACAAACATGAGGCCGTGCCCGCAGCCCCGAAGACGAGCACGGCCTGTCTCTCACCCCTTCACCGCGCCGATGATCACACCCTTGGTGAAATGGCGCTGCACAAACGGGTACAGCACCAGCACCGGCACCAGCGCGATCACCACAATCGCCATCTGCAAGGCGAGACTCGGCGGCAGGGTGCTCGCCGTCTGGGAGGCGTCCGCCAACGCACCCACGCTAATGTTCTGCCCCTGCTGCACGTACTGGCGCAACACCAGTTGCAGCGGCCACTTAGCGTTGTCGTTGATGTAGAGGATCGCGTTGAAGAACGCGTTCCAGTAGCCGACCGCGTAAAACAGTCCGACCACCGCCACCACACCCTTGGACATGGGGAGCACCAGCCGGGTGAGGATCGTCCACTCGCTGGCCCCGTCCACCCGGGCGCTGTCCGCGATCTCGCTCGGCAAGTTCATGAAGAACGCGCGCATCACCACTAGGTTGAACGCGTTGATCGCAGTCGGCAGGATGAGCGCCCAGTAGCTGTCGATCAACCCCAAAGAGCTGACCAGCAGATAACTGGGGATCATGCCCGGGCTGAACAGGAACGTCAGCAAAACCAGGAACAGCAACGGCCGGTGCAGCAGCGACCCGGGCCGCGACAACCCGTAGGCGGCCAGGATCGTCGCGCTCAAACTGATCGCGGTCCCGACCACGGTCACCCCTACACTGACCGCCACCGCCCGCGTCACCACGCCGCCCGCGAACAGCTCCGCATAGGCGGCTAAGGAAAACCCGCGGGGGATCACCACCAGGCCGCCCGCCTCGTTGATCGCCGAAGCAGGCGAAAAACTGGTCAACACCACCACATAGATGGGGAACAGCACCGCTAAGGCAATCCCGGTAAGCACCAGCGCCTTAGCGATCCGCTCCACCAGGGAAGGGGTCTCAGCCCACACCGGGCGCTGCCGTGTCAGTGTCGTCATGATGTCCGCCGGTAGATTCCGTTCTCACCCAGCATGTGGGCGACCTTGTTCGCCACCAAGATCAGCACCAGGCCGACAACGCCTTTGACCAGGCCCGCAGCCGCGCCGTAGCTCCACTCACCCACCGCCAGGGTCTGCCAGTAGATGAACGTGTCGAGCACCTCCGCGGCCTGCTGCCCCACCGCGTCACGCTGCAAGAAGAACTGTTCGAACCCCACGTTGAGGGCGTCCCCGAGCCGCAAGATGAGCAGGAGCACAATGACCGGGCGCAGCCCCGGCAGGGTGATGTGCCACAACCGCCGCCACCGGCTCGCCCCGTCCACGGCCGCAGCCTCATACAGGTTCTGGTCGATCGCGGCTAGCGCGGCGAGGAACACGATCATCCCCCAGCCCGCGTCCTTCCACACCACCTCAGCGGTGACCAGCAGCAGGAACGTGTCCGGGTTGGTCATAATGTCCAACCCTTCATAGCCGTGCTGCCGCAGCATCTGCGAAATCAGCCCGGCACCGCCGATGATCTGCTGGAACAGTGTGATGACCAGCACCCAGGAGAAGAAGTGCGGCATGTACACCACGGTCTGCAGCAGCATGCGGATCCGCGGGGAGAGCACACTGTCCAACAGGATCGCCAACGCGATCGGCACGGGAAAGTAGAACACCAACTGGAACGCGGTGATGGTGAGCGTGTTCAGGGTCGCGTCCCAAAACGCCGGGTCGGTCAGCAGCCAGTAGAAGTTGTCGAAACCGACAAAAGGACTGTCCCAGATCCCCCGGTAAGGGGAGTAGTCCTGAAACGCGATGATGTTGCCCAGCGTCGGGATGTAGTGGAAGACCAGCAGCAGCCCCAACGCGGGCACGGTCATCAACAGCAACTGCCAGTCCTGGCGCAACCGGGCCCGGAGCGGTTTAGCGGCAGGACGGTGCTTCGTCTTCCGGCTGTCCCGCGGGGTGCGCGCGGCCCCCTGAGGCGCTGCTGCAGTATCGGGGGCAGCCGCGCGCACCGCAGAGCGGGGCCGGAGCATCCGGTCAAGCACGGCCGTGCTCGGCGAGGACGTCGCCGTAGAAGTCGCGTGCCGCATCACCGCCGTCCCGCCGCCACTGGGCGACGACCTCGCTGAGCTCACTCACCTCGCGGCGGCCCCGCAGAATGTCCGTGATCTTGTCTTCCGTGGGCTGCTCAGCACTGACATACGCCGACGGCCGCTGGATCCGGATCCCCTCGAACGGGTTCTCCTCGGTGTACTGCGCGGCCTCGTTGAACCAGGCAGTGAAAGACTCCACGTAGTCCGGGTACTCGCTTTCCGCGATCGCGTTGTTGCGGCCGCTGATGAACAGGTAGCCGTTGGACACTTCTTTCTGCCCGAGCTCGGTCAGCTCGGGGGCACCGTCGTCGTTCAGCTCGTAGTGCCGCCCCTCCTCGCCGTAGCGGTACACCATGTACTCGACCGTGCCGAACGGGGCCGCACAGTAGTTGAGCACCGCGAGGATCTCGGTCACCTTCTCCTCGCCCAAGCCCTTCTTGATGAACACGCTCTGGCTGGACGGGTCGTTGCCGTGCAGGGACGGGGTGCCGCCGTCGTGCGCGAACACCGGCACCAAGTCCATACGGAAGTCGGGGTTCTGCGGCAGGATCGCCTGGTAGGCCTCGGTCCACGCGCCAAACCCGTCCTGGGTGATGACGATCTTGCCGCTGTTGAACAGCTCCTTGGAGTTCGCTCCGGTCCCCGCCGCGATATCCGGGTGGACGAGCCCAGCGTCGTAGACGCGGCGCATGAACGCCACAGCCTCCTCGAACTCGGGAGTCTCATAGCGGTGGACAAGTTTTCCGTCCTCATACCGCCACTCCCGCGGCGCCCGGAAAATCTGGCGGGCCACCCGGTAGAAGTCGCCGAACGCCCACCGGTTGTTGCGCGGGTCGTTGATCTCCTCACCGAGTTCGAACAGCTCCTCAGCAGTGGTGGGCAGACCCCAGCCGTGCTTGTCGAACAGGTCCTTGCGGTAGAAGATCCACTCCGACAGCGGATCGGTGGGCCACGGCACCCCGTAGAGCCGGTCGCTGAACACCCCCCACTTCCACGCGTTGGTGGGCAGGCTTGCCAGCATCGGATACGGTTCCACCGCTGATCCGGCCAGGTACGGGGTGAGGTCTTCGAAAAGCTGGGGCGCAGCCTCGTTGAAGTCGGGGATGAGGTTGATCGCCCAGTCGGGGATCATCGTGATGTCGACGACGTCCCCAGCAGCGATCACAGCGTTCATCTTGTCGATGATCGTGTTGCCGTCCTGGAACTGGAAGTCGATCGTGGTCCCCAGTTTGCTGTTGACGAAGTCGTAGAAAGAGTTCTCTCCCAACCCCGGCGGGATAGGCCCCCACAGCGGGGCCATCGCCTTGTAGCTGCCGCCCTTGCCGGGGGTGCCGTCCACCGCCTGCACCAGCTCGGTGGGGTAGGAGGTGAAACCGGGCGGGGCCCCGTGCGTGCCGGGAATGTCGGGCTCCACCGCTTGGAACGGAATGTAGTCGGGGACGAGCGCGTCCAGTTTGTCGAGGTTGGCCGCGGAACCGCTGCTGCCGGGACGCGGCCCCTTGGGGGCGCAGGCCGACAGCAGGCCGCTGCCCGCCACGAGTGCGGCAGCAGCACCGGTCAACCCGAGGAAGCGGCGCCGGCTCGGCCCGTGGCCGGGGGAGGGGTGGGAGTGTCTCATCGTCGTCCCTTCACGAGGGGAGCTAGGGGTCTGCGATGACTCTCTGGAGTCTTGACGTAGCCGCGTATAGAATTAGTTCGGGTTTTAGACAAACAAATTACTCTCGGGTGATGCGGACCACAAGATCCGCAACCGAAGCGCTACGAAACGGAGACGGGACACGCAGTGATCGGCAGGACCAGAGACCCCAACAAAGCAGAAGTGGGCGACGTCCGCGCCACCAACCTCGCAGTGGTGCTCCGCTGCGTCCGCGAGCAGGGCCCCTGCTCCCGCGCCGACATCGCCGCCGCCACCGGACTCAACAAAACCACCGTCTCCAGCCTCGTCTCCGAACTCCTGCGCCGCCGCCTCCTCCGAGAAACCGGCACCACCGAAAACCGTGTCGGCCGCCCCGCCATCATGCTCGCCCTCGACGGTGCCTCCAGCGCCGCCATCGGCATCGAAGTCAACGCCGACTACCTCACCGCCGTCGCCGTCGACCTCGCCGGCCGCCCCGTCCTCTCCTGGCGGCGCGCCTTCCCCGGCAACACCGTCTCACCCGCCCGCACCGTCACCGCCGTCACCGCACTCATCCGCCGCGTCGTCACCCGCATCGAACACGACGGCCGCCAAGTCCTCGGCCTCGGCGTCGCCCTCCCCGGACTCGTCGACCCCGACGGCCGAGCCCGCCTCGTCCCCTCCCTCAACTGGCGTAACGTCGACTTCGCCGCCGAACTCGTCGACGCACTCCGCGGCCCCGGATTCCCCGTCGAAATCGGCAACGACGCCAACTACGCCGTCCTCGCCGAACACCGCTTCGGAGAACACGCCGGCACCCGCGACCTCGTCTACCTCACCGGCGGCACCAGCCTCGGCGCCGGACTCCTCGTCGACGGCTCCCTCCGCCGCGGCCACTCCGGCTACAGCGGCGAAGCCGGACACATCCCCGTCCCCGCCCCCGGCGGAACCGCACCCCTCGAAACCGTCGCCTCCATCACCGCCATCGCCCGCCGCGTCCTCCCCGACGACACCCGCGACGACGAACACCTCTCCCTCGCCGAAATCGAACTCCGCATCGACGAAATCGTCGCCCGCGCTCGCGCCGGAGACCCCACCACCCTCACCCGCCTCCACGACGCAGCCAAAGACCTCGCCACCGGAATCTTCACCCTCGTCAGCGTCCTCGACCCCGCCCGCGTCATCCTCGGCGGCTACTACGCCGAACTCGCCCCCTGGCTGCTCCCCGTCGTCAACGACCTCCTCGACACCCGCGGCATCCCCGCCGACGAACCCATCGCGGTGGCCTCCACCCTCAGCCTGGACGCCCCCGCCCTCGGTGCCGCAGCCCGAGTCCTCGACGCAGTCGAACAAGGACGCCTCCCCGACAACACCACCCCCGCTCGCGCCCTTGCCGCCGCCGCCCGAGCACCCCGATAACCCGCAGACCACCAACCAGACAGGGACACACCGTGACCGAACCCTTCCGCGACCCCACCCTGCCCCCACACGAACGCGTCCGCGACCTCCTAGCCCGACTCACCACCGAAGAAAAAATCGGCCTCCTCCACCAATACCAACGCCCCATCCCCCGACTCGGTATCGCATCTTTCCGCACCGGAACCGAAGCACTCCACGGCCTCGCCTGGCACGGACCAGCCACCGTCTTCCCCCAAGCCATCGGCCTCGCCAGCACCTGGGACCCCGACCTCGTCCAACAAGTCGGCGCAGCCACCGCCGCCGAAGTCCTCGTCTTCCACACCAAAAACCCCGCCACTGTCGGCCGCAACGTCTGGGCCCCCGTCGTCAACCCTCTCCGCGACCCCCGCTGGGGCCGAAACGAAGAAGGCTACTCCGAAGACCCCTGGCTCACCGGAGTCATGGCCGTCTCCTACGCCCGCGGCCTCGCCGGACCCCACCCCCACCGCATGGACACCGCCCCCACCCTCAAACACTTCCTCGCCTACAACAACGAAACCGACCGCTGCACCAGCTCCAGCCACCTCCCCCCACGCGTCCTCCACGAATACGAACTCCCCGCCTTCCTCCCCGCCCTCCGCGAAGGCGTCGCAGTCGCCGTCATGCCCTCCTACAACCTCGTCAACGGCCGCCCCGCCCACCTCAGCCCACTCATCAACGACGTCCTCCGCGCCGCCGCCCCCGACGAACTCATGGTCGTCAGCGACGCCATGGCCCCCGGCAACCTCGTCGACCCCCAGCACTACTACGACGACCACGCCACCGCCTACGCGCACGCCCTCCGCGCCGGAATCGACAGCTTCACCCAAGACGACGACCGCGCCGAAGCCACTCTCGCCCACCTCCGCGACGCCCTCGACCGCGGCCTCATCACCGAAGAAGACCTCGACCGCGCAGCCACCCACATCCTGTCGGTCCGCGTCCGCCTCGGCGAATTCGACCCCGAACCCCTCCGCCGCGTCGACCCCGACACCGTCAACAGCCCCGCCCACCAAGCCCTCGCCCGCACCGCAGCCCGCCGCTCCATCGTCCTCCTCAAAAACGACGGCATCCTCCCCCTCCGCGACCCCCGCCGCATCGCCGTCATCGGCCAACTCGCCGACACCCTCATGGAAGACTGGTACAGCGGCACCCTCCCCTACGCCATCACCGCCCGCGCCGGCCTCGCCGAACGCACCGAAACCGTGTTCTGCGAAGGCGTCGACCGCATCGCGCTCCGCACCAACGAGGGCTACCTCACCGCCAGCGCCGACGGCACCCCCATGACCATCACCCCCGCCCCCGGCTTCGGCCCCGTCGCCGAATCCGCCGCCTTCGACCTCTTCGACTGGGGCGGCGCCTGGGCCCTCCGCGCCGTCGTCAACGGCCGCTACGTCTCCGAAGACGAAAACGGCCACCTCACCAACGACCAGCCCGGGCCCAACGGCTGGGAAGTCCGCCAAACCTTCCGCTGGCAACCCGACCCCAACGGCACCGGCGTCCTGCAACACATCGCCACCGGCCGCTACGTCGCCGTCGGCGACAACAACACCGTCACCCTCACCCCGGACGCCGACAGCGCCGCCGTCTTCGCCATCGACACCCTCCGCTCCGGCGCCACCGAAGCCGCCGCCATCGCCGCCACCGCCGAAGTCGCCATCGTCGTCGCCGGCGACCACCCCCTCGTCAACGGACGCGAAACCGAAGACCGCACCGATCTCGACCTGCCCGCCGCCCAAGAAAAAGTGCTCCGCGCCGTCCGCGCCGCCAACCCCGCCACCGTCCTCGTCCTCACCAGCGGCTACCCGTTCGGCATCGTGTGGGCCGACGAACACATCCCCGCCATCCTCTGGTCAGCCCACGGCGGCCAAGAATACGGGCGCGCCCTCGCCGACGTCCTCTTCGGCGACGCCGACCCCACCGGACGCCTCACCCAAACCTGGTACCGCTCCGCAGCCGAACTCCCCGACCTGTTCGACTACGACATCATCGCCAACGACGCCACCTACCTGTACTACCTCGGCTCCCCGCTCTACCCCTTCGGGCACGGACTCAGCTACACCACCTTCGACTACACCGACCCTGAAGTCCACGTCACCGACGACCACGTCACCGTCCACGTCACCGTCACCAACACCGGCGACCGCTTCGGTGAAGAAGTCGTCCAGTGCTACACCCACCAGCGGGTCTCCCGCGTCAAACAACCACTCCGCAAACTCCAAGGATTCGCCCGCGTCGCCCTCCACCCCGGCGAATCCCGCCGCGTCCGCATCGACTTCCCCATCCACGCGCTCGCCATCTGGGACGTCACCCGATCCCGGTTCGTCGTCGAAGACGCACCCCGCACCGTCCACCTCGGACGCTCCGCCAAAGACCTGCGGGTCTGCGCCCCCCTCAACGTCCCCGGCGAACCCATCGGCCCCCGCCCCGCCACCCGGCTCCACGCCGCCGACAACGACGAATACCACGGCGTCGTGCTGTGCGCCGCCGCCAAAGACCGCGGAGACGCGGTACGCGCCACCGAACCCGGCGCCTGGATCGCCTTCCTCGACGTGGACTTCACCCCCGCCCCCAAGGAAGCCGTCATCTGCGCCAACACCGACCAGCCAGGCACACTCACCCTGCGCATCGACAACCCGATCAGCGGCCCCACCGTCGCCACCGCCGACATCCCCGCCGCCACCGACCACTTCGACTTCACCGAAGTCCGCATCCCCGTCGACAGCGTCACCCGCCGACACGACCTCTACATCGTGTTCGAAGCCGCAGGTACCGCCCTCGCCTGGATCGACCTGTCCTAAAAACAGGTGGGGCGGCACCCCCACGGGAGTGCCGCCCCACCATCCGAGCTCACGCCATGTTCCACCCCAAACGGGAACCCATCGTGCGCATGAAGCCCAGTTTCTGCTGACCAGCCTTCTGCTGCTCCCCGTGCAACGCGTTGAGCACCACCAACACGCCCGTCAACGCGGGCACCGCCCACTGCGCCACCCGCAGCTTCCGGGACGTGTCCTCCAACTCGGAGTTCGCCGACGGCGCGCCCCCAGGCGTCTCCGACGCTGCCTCTTCAGCACGCCGCCCCAACATCCGGGAATACGCGGTGGCACCCAGCGCCGCCGCCGTCACCGCTGTCTTCGCGATCGTCGAAGCAGCCACCCCCTTCTGGTGCATGACCCGCTCCCGGTTCGCCCCCAACAGGCCAGCCCCGCCGAGCAGATGCGCGCCGATCGCAGCAAGGTTCAGCGGCGCCCACTTGTCCCACCCCGCGCCAGAAATCCGGATCGACTCGTCGAGCCGGTCAGCCTCCTGCTCAGCGGCCTTGTTCAAACCGACCGCCCCCATCAAGGAGCCGCCGAACCACGCGGCCAACCCCAGATCGTGCAGGCCGCGTATCACAGTGTTGCGCTGGGCCATCTGCATCATCTGCATCTGCATTGCAGGCGCCTCCAGGTGAGAAACAGGCTCGAAGTTCGAGCGGCCCCTAGCCCAGGAACACCAAAACAATCACTGAAACACGTATGGAATTCCCCTTCCGCCCCGTCCTGCGGCACCAATCCTGAGGGCACAACACGAGGAGCACGACCGCGAGCCTGCCCCGTACCAGCAGAACACCGCCGCACCCAGTCCAGACGGCCCCACCCCGAAAACCACCAGACCGGGCCCCGCAGCCGCCACCCCCTTACCGGTCAGGCCGCACTACTGCCCGGCGGCAACGGCAACAACCCGGTATCCAACGCATCGATCAACGCCATAGCGCCGCCGCGGGCCGCCGCACTCAACCCCAACGTGGACGGCTCAATCCGGCAGTTCCCACTGTTCGGCGCGAAAGAATACGCAGCCATCGCCTCCCGGCACGACGGCAACAGCCACGGCGACAGCGGCACAAAATACCCGCCGAGAATAATCGCGCTGGGATTCAACAAGTTCACCAGAGTCGCTGCGGCACGCCCCAGCCACTCCCCGGCATCCTCCAACGCCTGCACCGCCGTCGCATCCCCTGACTCCGCGCGGCGCACCGTCTCCGCAACCAAGGACTCCACGACACTGCCCCGCACCGGCCCCTCCGGAACCAGGTCAGGGACCGCGCGGCGCAGGATCGAATCCAACCCCGCCAACGCCTCCAAGCAGCCGTCCTGCCCGCACGCACATGCCGGCCCGTCCTTGAGCAGCGGAATATGCCCGACCTCCCCGGCGAACCCGCTCGCCCCGCGCAACGGTTCACCGTTCATCAGCACACCCGCGCCGATACCGACCTCACCCGTCAAATACACCAAGTCCATGGTGCGCGCCAGATGCCCGCCCCGGTACTCGGCGACCGCACCCAGATTGGCGTCGTTGTCGACCCGCACCGGCGCCCCCGCCAGCGGAGTATCCGCCAGCAGCTCAGTGAGCCGCTGCTGCAACGGGAAATTCCGCCACCCCAAGTTCGGAGCATTCGTGACCGTCCCCGAACTCACATCGACGAGCGCGGGAATCGCCACACTCACCCCCAGCAGGGGACGATCCCGTAGCAAAGGGTCCGCAACCGTCTCCAACAGCAGCGTCTTGAGCTGCTTCGCGCACTCCTCAGGACCGGCAGCCCGAGCGTCGAAAGCCACATGCCGCGTCAGCACCTCGCGCTCCAACAGGTCCAACGCCGCCAACGCGAGATAGTCGACGTTGACCTCAAGCCCGAGAGCCACCAGGGTCGACCCGTTGATCGTCAACATCATGCCGGGACGCCCCACCCGACGCTCGTTGACCAACCCGGTCTCACACACCAGACCCCGGTCGATCAACTCAGCCACCAAGCTGGACACAGTAGCCTTCGTCAACCCTGTCGACGCGGCAACCACCGCCCGGGAACAGGGAGCACTCGTCCGGATCGTGCGCAGCACGATCCCCAAGTTGGTCTCCCTTACCGCCTGGAAACCAGCCGGTCCCTCGGTAGCGCCCACCATGCGATGGCTCCCTCCCGGTTGACGCCCGCCACGGCGTTCCTCCACCACGCTTTCCTACCAGTCTGCTCGTTACCGTCCAGGCAAGGATTGACAATCAATTCGTTCAAACACAAAACTAATAGATGTCCAGCAGTCCCACCAAAGAGAGGCACCATGCCGCTCGTCGCCGGAGTTGACTCCTCAACCCAATCCACCAAGATCGTCGTACGCGACGCAGAAACCGGAGCCCTCATCCGTCAAGGCCGTGCCCCCCACCCTGACGGAACCGAAGTCAACCCCCACGTGTGGTGGCATGCCCTCCTCAAAGCCGCCGAAGGGGGCCTCCTCGACGACGTCGCCGCCATCTCCATCGCCGCCCAGCAACACGGCATGGTCGCCCTCGACGCCGACGGCACCCCCGTCCGCGACGCACTCCTGTGGAACGACACCCGTTCCGCAGACGCCGCCACCGACCTCATCAACGAACTCGGTGGCCCCGCCGCATGGAGCCAAGCCGTCGGCTCAGTCCCCGTCGCCAGCTTCACCGTCACCAAACTCCGCTGGCTCGCCCAACACGAACCCGACAACGCCGCCCGAGCCGAAAGCATCCTCCTGCCCCACGACTGGCTCACCCAACGCCTTACCCAAGCCACCGAACCCGTCACCGACCGCGGCGACGCCTCCGGCACCGGCTACTACGACCCCGCCACCAACACCTACCGGACCGACCTGCTCACCCTCGCCTTCGGCCGCGAACTCCGCACCCCGCGAGTCGCCGCCCCCGCCGAAGTCGTCGGCAGCGTCACCACCCCCGAACTCCCCGCCATCGACGTCGTCGGCCCCGGCACCGGCGACAACATGGCCGCCGCACTCGCCCTCAACGCCCGACCCGGCGACGTCGTCGTCTCCATCGGCACCTCCGGAACCGCCTTCGCCGTCGCCGAAAAACCCACCGCCGACCCCACCGGCACCATCGCCGGATTCGCCGACGCCACCGGACGCTTCCTCCCCCTCGTCTGCACCCTCAACGCAGCCCGCGTCCTCACCGCCGGAGCCGCTGCGCTCGGCGTCACCCTCGAAGAATTCAACCAACTCGCCCTCACCGCACCCCCCGGCGCCGGCGGCCTCGTCCTCCTGCCCTACCTCGACGGCGAACGCACCCCCGACCTGCCCAACGCCACCGGCCGCCTCGACGGCCTCACCCGAGCCAACCTCACCCCCGCCAACCTGGCCCGCGCCTTCGTCGAAGGCATGCTCTGCGGCCTCGCTGACGCCGTCGACGCCCTCGTCCACCAAGGTGTCCCCGTCAACCGTGTCCTCCTCATCGGCGGCGGCGCCCGCTCCGCCGCAGTCCGCGCCATCGCCCCCCAAATCCTCGGCCGCCCCGTCACCATCCCAGCCGAAGGCGAATACGTCGCCGACGGCGCCGCCCGCCAAGCAGCCTGGGCACTCTCCGGCAAACCCACCCCACCCGAATGGGAAGACGCCGGAACCGTCGTCAGCGAAGCCGACCCCACCCCGCAGGTACGCGAACGCTACGCCGAAGCCCGAAACCGACTCGAACCGTAAAACCAAACCGACAACGAAAGAGGCCCACATGAGCAACTACCAGCCCACACCCGAGGACCGGTTCAGCTTCGGACTGTGGACTGTGGGATGGCGCGGCCACAACACCTTCGGCAAGGCCGTACGCCCGCAACTCGACCCCGTCGACGTCGTCTGGAAACTCCGCGAACTCGGCGCCTACGGCATCACCTTCCACGACGACGACCTCCTCCCGCCGGACAGCACCCCCGCGGAACGCGACGCCATCATCAAACGCTTCACCCGGGCGCTCGAAGAGAGCGGCATGACCGTCCCCATGGTCACTACCGACCTCTTCAGCCACCCCGTCTTCCGCGACGGCGGCTTCACCTCCAACAGCCGCGACGTGCGCCGCTACGCCCTGCGCAAGGTCATGCGCAACATCGACCGCGCCGCGGAACTCGGCGCCCGCACCTACGTGTGCTGGGGCGGCATGGACGGCGCCGAATACGAACCCGCCAAGAACATCTCCGCCGCGCTCGACCGCCTGCGCGAAGCCTTCAACATCCTGTGCGAATACGTCCGCAGCAAGGGCTACAACCTGCGGTTCGCCCTCGAACCCAAACCCAACGAGCCCCGCGGCGACATCCTCCTGCCCACCATCGGCCACGCCATCGCCTTCATCAACGAGCTCGACCACCCCGAAATGGTCGGCCTCAACCCCGAAGTCGGCCACGAACAGATGGCCGGACTCAACTTCACCCACGGCATCGCCCAAGCCCTCTGGCACGGCAAACTGTTCCACATCGACCTCAACGGCCAGCGCGGCATCAAATACGACCAGGACCTGCGCTTCGGCGCCGGCGACGTGCGCGACGCGTTCTTCCTCGTCAACCTGCTGGAAAGCAGTGGCTACGACGGACCGCGCCACTTCGACTTCAAGACCCCGCGCACCGAAGACGTCGACGGCGTGTGGGAAGCGGCACGCAACTGCATGCGCAACTACCTCATCTTCAAGGAGAAGGCTGAAGCGTTCCGCGCCGACCCCGAAGTCCGCGAAGCCATGGAAGCCGCCCGGGTCTTCGAACTGGAGCAGTCCACCCTCGCCGAAGGGGAGACCCTGGACGACCTGCTCGCCGAAGACATCAACCTGGACGAAGTGGCCCAGCGCGGCTACCACTTCGAACGCCTCGACCAGCTCGCCCTCGACTACCTCCTGGGCGTGCGCTAACCACTATTCCGCCCCGTCAACGTGGGCGGCCGCGCAGGCCGCCCACCGCTCTCCGCAGCGGGGGCGCGGAGAGCACACTGGGGCGGATCCTCACCTCCACCCCGCACGGGCCCGCCTGCCACCAGCCCCAGGCCTAGCCCGTGCGGGGTATTCGTCTTCTCTCTAGAAGTTCGCCACCTGCATCACGTAGCGGATCTGCCTACAACGCTGTCCCGAGGAATCACGCCAGCATCAGGGGATTTTTCGACAAGAGTCTTCTCACCACGCTCTTCGGACCGCGCCTCATCTCCCACGGGTCTACCACTACAGCAGCACGTGCTTCTGTCTCCGGCAGGGAGCCGTTCTGTCCACAACCGATACACCCCCACTTGCCCGCTGCAACACGGCACCTCGTTCAGGAGAATCAGAACTTGGTCAGAGCAGAGCGCCCATTCCGTTGCTGTCTGCGCTACTGGGGAAACGGAGCTTAGCTGCCGAAAACTTGCCATTCCGGCGACTAAGCCCTCGGAAGCAGGATGTTCGAATTGGATATCTCCGATAACTTTCCGTGTCCAGGAAGAGTGTGCGGTGGCTGAAAACATGCAGCGCAGTAACTGGCTTCCACCAGGCCCTCATCAAAAATGGGGATATTTAGGCAGTTGGGACAGGAAGAAACAGATCTTAGATAAGTTGAAGCCAGCGCACTCTCTATGAGTAGAGGCGTGTCACAGCAATCATTCCCTTCCTCGAAGGAACTTCTTCCCTAGAGGGCTGGCTTCACCAGTCGCTGACTTTTTATCAGTCGGAGGCAACGATGCATCCCCCATATCAGCCGCCCCAGCCGCCGCCCCAGCAGGGCATGTCCACAGGTGCAAAGATCGCGCTATTCGGATGTGGCGGTTGCGGCGGTGTGCTGTTTCTGTTCATCGTTTCCGTGATACTCCTGGGAATCGTGGCGAGCAGCAGCAGTAGCAACAGCGGCAGTAACAGCAGCGGTAGCGGTGGAACTTCTTCGGCATCGACCCCGACTGAGGAAGAAGAGTCATACACGGTGGGCGACGCTGTGACACACGGCGATTGGGAGATCACTGTGCTGAGCGTCGAGGAGGGGGTTACCGAGATCGCTGAAAGCTACAGAACACACGTTCCGCAGGGCCAGTACGTGGTGGTTGAACTCCGCGTAAAAAACGTTAGCAGCGGCCCAGAGTATTTTGAGGACGGCGATCAGGTGCTCATAGACACTGAGGGAGCCATGTATCGGCGGGACGTGTCAGCCTCGTCTGGAATTGACTGGCTTGAGGTAGTGAATCCTGGAGTGGAAGTCGAAGGAAAACTCGCATTTGACGTGCCAAAGGCTTTCGAGCTGTCGCACCTGCTCGTCAATGGCGAGGGAAGTTTCTCCACAGGGGTCCGCGTGGATGTCAAGTAGCTGAGCGGAGGCTACTGCGGCTGCGGCACCGCAGAAGGCGATGCCTTCCTGTAAACCAGCTTTCTATCGCAGAAAAGTAGACCCTGTTACACCGAGTGACAGGGTCTAACGTTTTCGAAACCTATCCGTGTCTCACAGTACAGGCTTCAGGGGAAAAGACGGTCTATCCCCACGTGCGTGGGGCTCACAGAAGCTGACCTGTGGATTTGCGAGGCGTTATCTTCGCGTTGCTTTCTGTGTAGTCAGCCTGCTGGCTGAGGATAACTCTAAGCCAGTTTTGCGAAGAGTTCTGTTTATTGCTGCCTTAATTGGAGTGCTCTTCAACAGCAGACTCCGTTCAAGGGGCTCGTCTTCGAGTGGGACAGAGCGGTAGCGACCCTGGTCCAGTGAGACGCCCTTACCTGAAGAAACGGCAGTTCGTGCAGCTGTAGCATGAACTGTGACAAATTGGTGATTTGTTCATCTTTGTGGATGGGTGCTGGTTTGCTAGTTTTCGGAGGGACAACTTGATCAAGGCGCCTCCCGGATCGCGAATTCGGTCTTCTGTTTTCTGTATCCGGAAGGTCAGGGGATCCGGGGGACCGGTAGTGCAGAGTAGGCGTGAGTTTCGAGTGCTTTTCACTTCTCGTGTCTCTCTGTTCGCGCTTCTGCTGGTCATCCAGGTGTCTCCGGCTTTAGGGGTGCCCTTACGGTCCACAGAGTGGATTGACGGGGTATCTAGATTTTTCGCTTGCTTGTGAAGCAGGTGCGATCATGTTTGGTGTTCTCTCTAAATGAATATTTTCTGAGGGGGTAAAGATGGCGAATGTGTACTTGAATGAGCTAGAAAGAATTCTCGGAGAGCCTAAGTTTCCTGTGGTCTAGAATGACTGAAAGAGGATTCATGAGCTTTTTGGAAGGGAGCTTCCGGGTGACTATATCTATATAATCAATAGGTATGGAGTGGTGGCAACAAGTGATGATTTCATGGTTCTTTCTGGAGAGATTGATTTAGGGAAATGTCTAGGCGATGGAGGCTATTTCTCTATCTGGGAATTTCAATGCTTGACAGAGTCTTTTAATAAATTCACATTCTATGTGAATGGAGAAGAAGAGGAAAGAGATTCGTCTTTTGTCTTTGATAAAAACCCATGAACTGTTGCTGTTGCGTCAGGAACTGTCTGGCGCGACTTGAATATGAGTTTTCTGAGTTCATGGTGTGCGCAATAAAAGGAGAGCTGTCAGCGCCGAATCCTGGTCATGTATTCCCGAAAGGGAGTCAGCACTCAGCTCAAGCCGTCCTCTGCAACGAGTGGGCGGCGACATTACTTTTTAGCAACCAGCCTTTGGACCCTCAGGCTCCGCCTGTGTAGACGACTGATGCTGGACAGAGCGTTCCCCGCCTATGCGGGGATGACCCCTCAGTCGAGGATCCTCCATCACGTCCGCCTCGCCGTGCTCCCGGTGCATGTGGGGGAGCGGCGGCCCGCTTGTCGCCCCTCCTCACCTGGCTCTTTCACCACATTTGAGGAAATTTTCCTGTTTGCTGTGTTTTCCTTCCTGGAGTGTGGTGAGATGTGCGCATGGCTTTCGATGACTCTGCGTCGCCGTGGCCGGGCAGACTGTCTGCTGCAGCACGGTCCGTGTGGGCCAAACACGACCGTGACACGGGTGACTGGCTACCGCTGTGGCGGCACATGGCAGACAGTGCCGCGGTTGCAGGCCGGCTGTGGGACGAATGGCTACCCCGCCAGGTGCGGCGCCTGATCGCCGCGGCCCTGCCCGGCGGGGAAGACGACGCCCGGCGGCTAGCGGTGTGGCTGGCCGCAACCCACGACATTGGGAAAGCCACTCCGGCATTCGCCTGCCAGGTCGAGGAGCTGGCTGCCGCCATGCGCCGCACCGGCCTGGACATGCCGCTGCACAAGCAGATGCCGGACCGTAAGGACGCCCCCCATAACCTGGCCGGGCAGATCCTGCTCCAGCAGTGGCTCATCGAACGGCATGGTTGGCACAAGCGCAAAACACTTCCGTGGACGATCGTCGCGGGCGGCCACCACGGGGTGCCACCCACGCACGATGAGCTGAGGAAGCTCGCCCAGTCCCGCGAACTGCTGTGGACTCCCCCCTGCGAAAACATGTGGCGCGGTGTCCAGACCGAACTGCTCGACACTGCTGCCGCGGCCTGCGGGGTGACTGAGCGGCTGGGGGAGTGGCAGCACGTCGACCTGCCTCAACCAGTGCAGGTACTCCTCACCGCGCTGGTCATTGTTGCCGACTGGATAGCCAGCAACGCCGACCTTTTCCCCTACTTTCCTGACGGAGTCGCCACCGACCCTGAGCGCATCGACACAGCCTGGAAGCAACTGGACCTGCCACACCCTTGGCAGGCAGTGGAACCGGAAGAGGATCCCGCAACCCTGTTCGCCACCCGCTTCGACTTGCCGAAAGGGGCACGGATCCGTCCCGTTCAGGAAGAAGCCGTGCGACTGGCCCGCGCCCTCCCCGCCCCGGGAATGATGATCATCGAAGCGCCGATGGGGGAGGGGAAAACGGAGGCGGCGCTCGCTGTCACCGAGATCTTCGCTGCCCGCTCCGGAGCCGGCGGATGCTTCATCGCCCTGCCCACCATGGCCACCGGGAATGCCATGTTCCCGCGGATGCTCCACTGGTTGAAGCGTCTCCCCGACAAAGCCGGTACGCACTCGGTGTTCCTGGCACACTCCAAGGCTGCTCTCAACGAGGAGTACACCACGCTGGCCCGCCAGGACAATGGACGGATCACCGACGTCGACCGCGACGGCACAGAAGGGGAATGGCAGCCCCGCAGCGATGAACGAGTGGCCCCCGCTCAACTCGTCGCTCACCACTGGCTGCGCGGCCGGAAGAAAGGAATGCTGTCCTCGTTTGTGACAGGCACCATCGACCAGCTTCTCTTCACCGGACTGAAGAGCCGCCACCTGGCGTTACGCCACCTCGCGATGGCCGGAAAAGTGGTTGTCGTCGACGAAGCCCACGCCTACGACACCTACATGAACTCCTACCTCGACCGGGTACTGTCCTGGCTGGGTGCCTACGGCGTGCCAGTAGTGGTACTTTCCGCGACCCTGCCGGCTCGTCGCCGCCGCGAACTCCTCGAAGCCTATGCCGGGGCCGCAAGTATCGACAGCGGTTTCGCCGAGGTGGAGAAAGCAGACAGCTACCCACTGCTCACCGCAGTCGCCCCGGGAACAGCCCCGCGTATCGTGGCGCCAGCCGCCTCAGGCCGCGGCACCACCGTGTGGCTGGAACGCATAGACGACGACCTGGACACACTCGCGGACCGGTTGGAAGAAGAGCTCGCCGAGGGCGGCTGTGCCCTAGTCGTCCGCAACACGGTCGACCGAGTCCACGAGGCCGCCGCCCACCTGCGCCAGCGTTTCGGGAACGACCAGGTGAGCGTCGCCCACGCGCGTTTCGTGGATGCGGACCGGGTCGAGAACGACACGCGGCTACTGGAAACCTTCGGCTCCCCCGACAAAGTCGCGCAAGCGGGAGGCAGCCGCCCCACAAAACACATTGTGGTCGCCAGCCAGGTAGTGGAACAGTCTTTAGACGTTGACTTCGACCTGCTGGTCAGCGATCTCGCACCAATCGACCTGCTGTTGCAGCGGATGGGCCGCCTGCACCGCCACCAGCGCGGGAAAGAGCAGTGCGAGCGTCCCCCGCGGCTGCGCGCCGCGCGCTGCCTGATCACCGGGGTGGACTGGACAACCAGGGTCCCCCAACCAGTGAAAGGCTCTCGGACCATCTACCGGGACTATCCACTGCTGCGCTCCCTGGCGGTCCTGGAACCCTACCTCGCCGAGACTGCTGGGCAAGGACAAGCGATCCGCCTGCCGGACGCTATCCACCCGCTGGTGCAGGCAGCCTACGGCTCCGAAACGGTCGGCCCCGCCGAATGGCAGGAAACCCTGGAAAAAGCCCGAATCGCCGACGACGCCCACCAAGCCGACCAGCGCGGCCGTGCCAGGGACTTCCTCCTCGGACCAGTGAAGAAACCCGGACAACCCCTGACCGGATGGGTAAACGCCGGGTTGGGAGACGCCGACGACACTCGCCGCGGTGCCGCCCAAGTCCGTGACAGTCAGGAAACCCTGGAAGTCCTCGTCGTGCAGCGGCGCGCCGACGGTACGCTCACCACCCTGCCGTGGCTAGGCAAGAACCGCGGCGGGTTGAAACTGCCCACCGATGCTGCTCCTCCTGTCCGGCTTGCCCGCATCGTCGCTTCTTCAGCGCTGCGCTTGCCCTACCAATTCAGTTCCACAGCCAAAGTTCTTGACCAAGTCATCGCCGAGCTTGAAGCCAACTGCATCCCGGCGTGGCAAACGAAAGAAGCGTATTGGCTGGCAGGCGAACTGATCCTGTTTCTCGACGAGAACTGTCGTAGCCACCTGGCGGGCTACGAACTCCGCTACACCCGTGCCAACGGCCTTGAGGTCCACCGTGACAACTGACGCACCCTCCTTTAACCTGATCACGCAGCCGTGGCTGCCCGTGCAATACCGGGACGGCACCGAAAAAGAACTGTCGCTGCTCGAAGTCTTTAAACAGGCGCCACTTTTGCGCCGACTCGTCGGCGACGTGCCCACCCAAGAGTTCGCCCTCCTACGGCTCCTACTGGCGATCCTGCACGACGCGATTGGCGGCCCAGAAGACTCCGACGAGTGGGCTGAACTGTGGACGCAAGACGAGGCAGAACAACAGCTGCCCTTCGACTGCATTGCCTCATACCTGGAGCAGTACTACCACCGCTTTGACCTGCTGCACCCCACCACTCCGTTCTTCCAGGTCGCTGATTTGCACACCCAGAAGAACGACGTGTTCTCCCTAGATCGGATCGTCGCCGATGTCCCCAACGGGGAGCTGTTCTTCACCATGCGGGCCCGCGGCGTGGACCGCCTCAGCTTCGCTGAAGCCGCCCGCTGGCTAGTCCACGCCCACGCCTACGACACTTCCGGCATCAAATCCGGTGCTGTAGGAGACCCTCGGGCCAAAGGCGGCAAAGGCTACCCACAAGGAGTTAGCTGGGCCGGAAACCTCGGTGGCATTCTGGTCGAAGGCGCCAACCTGTACGAGACACTGCTGCTCAACCTGGTGGCGTTCGACACCGACAACCTCATAGTTACCCCCGAGGACCGCCCGGCCTGGCGGCAGCCACCCACCACCGCCGCCCCCGCAGACGACGAAGAACTCGCCCAACGCCCGTACGGTCTATGCGACCTCTACACCTGGCAAAGCCGCCGTATCCGACTGCACTACGACGCCGACGGTGTTTACGGGGTTCTGCTCGCCTACGGCGATCCGCTCGCCCCGCACAACAAGCACAACCACGAACCGATGACCGCCTGGCGGCGCAGCCCAGCCCAAGAGAAGAAACTGAAAAAGCCACAGGTCTACCTGCCGCGCGAACACGACCCGACACGCAGCGCCTGGCGGGGCCTCGGCGCCCTCGTGGCCGGGGAGGCAAGTGGAGCTGAACAGCGTGGCGAAGCCGCAGCGATCGTGCGCCCCCGCATCCTCGACTGGGTGGCACGTCTCGTCAACGAAGGCTTCCTGCCCGAAGACTACTTCATCCGCACCCGGCTCATCGGCGTCTCCTACGGAACCCAGCAGGCCGTCATCGACGAAATCGTCGACGACCACGTGGCCATGGCCGTGGTCCTGCTCCACGAACGCGACAGCGGCCTGGGGCGCACCGCGATCAAAGCAGTGGAAGACGCCGAAAAAGCAGTCACCGTCCTCGGAGGCCTCGCCGCTGACCTCGCGAAAGCGGCCGGAGCTGACCCCGAAACCCCACGTGCTGCAGCACGTGATCGCGGATTCGGCATGCTCGACGGTCCTTTTCGAACCTGGCTGGCCACCCTCGCCCCCGGCACAGACGCCACCGAAAGACGCCGCGCCTGGCAGCAGAAAGCCCACCGCATCATCAGCGACCTTGGCAGGCAACTCGTTGCAGAAGCAGGGGAAGCTGCATGGAACGGCCGGGTCATCAAGGGCAAAAACACCGATGTCTGGCTCAACGCTTCCCGAGCTGATCTGAAGTTCCGCGCCGAACTGAAAAAGGAGCTTCCCATGGCCACCAGTGAACAGACAGGTGAGGCAGCATCGTGACCACCACCGAAACCCCGAAAACCATCTCCTTGACATGGGTGGGAACATTCGTCGACCAACGGGTCCGAGAAATCCAGGAAGGCTACCGCCTCGACAATCCCCGCGCGGTAGCGACCCTGGCGCGCCTCCGCAGAGGAGCAGGCAAGGAAATCGGGGACACCCCCGACTTGTGGGGGCTCATCCTCGACGACCGTTTCTACGCTGACGCCCCTCCCCTCAAAGAAAAAGACATGGAAGTCGCGGAGAACTCCGCGCACATCGCCCTCACCCTCTACGCCATCCACCAACAGTCACGCCGCGACGACCGCATGCACCAACGTGGCTGGGGACTGGGTGAGGCAGTACGCAGACTCATGCCTTCAAGCGAAATCGACGAACCGCTCCGCAAACGCTTTGTGCAAGTCGGCCACGCCGTCACGTATAAAGCTCTCGCTCAGAGGTTGCGCGAAATCGTCACCCTGCTGCGCCGCGACGCCATCCCCCTCGACTACGGGCTGCTCGCTGACCAGCTCTACCAGTTCCGCACCCCCCAAGGAGCACAACGCGTCCGTACTGCCTGGGGACGCGGATTCCACGCCTACCGGCCCAAGACCACCCAAAACCCTGACTCCACCACGACGACCGAAAAGGACAACTCATGAACCGCACCATTCTCGACCTGCACATCCTGCAGACCGTCCCGCCCAGCAACCTCAACCGGGACGACACCGGCGCCCCCAAGACCGCCAACTACGGCGGGGTGCGCCGCGCCCGCGTGTCCAGCCAGGCGTGGAAACGCGCCACCCGCATGGCCTTCAACACCCTGCTCCCCCCGGAAGACCTCGGTGTGCGCACCAAGCGGGTCGCTGAAGTGCTGGCCGAACGGATCCGCCGCCACGACGATTCCATCGACGAGCAGAACGCCTGGACCCTGGCCGCGGAAACCATTCAGGCCGCCACCGGTAGCAAGATCGAAGTGCCCAAGCGCAAAGCCGACACAGCAAAGAAGGAAGGCAAAGCCGCTCCGGCCCCCGAATCCTCCTACCTGATGTTCCTCAGCAACCGCCAGCTCGACGGCCTGGCTGAACTCGCTCTCGAAGGCCGCGCCGACATCAAGGCGTTTTTCAAGGACAAAGACAACAAAAAGCGGGCTAAAGAGATCGCCGACACCCGCCACTCCGTCGACATCGCCCTGTTCGGACGCATGGTCGCCGACGGCGCTGACATCAACGTCGACGCCGCCGCCCAAGTCGCCCACGCGATCAGCGTGCACGCGGTAGAGAACGAATTCGACTACTACACCGCTGTCGACGACCGCAACCCCGACAGTGAAACTGGCGCGGGCATGATCGGCACCATCGAATTCAACGCCGCCACCCTCTACCGCTACGCTGCCCTCGACGTCGATCTGCTGCGCAAGAACCTCGGCGAAGGGCTTCGGGAAGACGAGCCTCTCACCGAACCGCTACGCCGTGCCGTTGAAGCGTTCATCCGCGGCTTCGTCGAATCCATGCCCACCGGCAAGATCAACACCTTCGGCAACCACACCCTCCCCGACGTGGTGATCGCTAAAATCCGCACCTCCCGCCCGGTGAGCTTCGCTAGCGCTTTCGAAGAACCCGTCACCGCCACAAACGCCGGCGGATACCTGAAACAGGCTTGCGAACGCCTAGCCACCTACATCCCCGAGATCGAACACGCCTACGGAGTCAAAGACGACACCGACACATGGCTGGTCTGCGTGGGACCCAACACCAAGGCACTCACCAGTCTTCCCGGCGCACAGGTGACCCTCTCCGAACTCGTCACCGCCGTCGGTTCAGCAGTCGCACAGCGGATGGCAGACCGGTGAAAGTCCTGACACTACTGTTGGCCGGCCCCTTGCAGGCGTGGGGGGCCGCCTCCCGCTTCACGCGGCGCACCACCGAACACGCCCCTACCAAAAGCGGTGTCCTCGGCCTGCTCGCCGCCGCCCAAGGCCGCGAACGCACCGACGACCTGTCCGACCTGGCTGCCCTGCGCTTCGGCGTACGCGTCGACCAGCGCGGCACCCGCATCCGCGACTTCCAGACCGCTATACACCTCGACACCGGAAAATCCATGCCGGTGTCCGAACGTTTCTACCTGGCGGACGCTGTGTTCGTGGCAGCAGTCGAAGGCGAAGACACCCTCATCGACACCCTGCACCAGGCAGTACAGCACCCCGTGTACCTGCCCTACCTGGGGCGGCGCTCCTGCCCACCCTCCCGCCCGATCAACCTGGGCGTGCACAGCGGAAAACCGCTTGAACAAGTGTTGGCAGAAGAAAAGTGGCATGCCGCCAACTGGTATCAGCGCCAACTACGCGACCTTCCGGAGGTCCCCCTCGACCTTCTCGTCGACGCGCCCCCGGGTGATCCTGGTGCCGACAGCCTGCGTGACCTGCCAATCAGCTTCGACCCGGTGCATCGCCGCTACGCCCTGCGCGGCGTACGCACGTTAACAGTCACCGTGCCTAACCCGCAGGCACGCAAGACCACACCGCCCAACCACGACCCCACCCCACTCCTGGGAGAACCTCATGTACCTCACCCGCTTTCGCCTTAACACCGCGCGTAGCGGGGCACGTAAACTGCTGGCCTCCCCGCAAGCTATGCACGCCGCCGTCATGAGCTCTTTCCCGACCCTGCTGCCCAGCGACACCGACGGCCCGCGTGTGCTGTGGCGAATCGACCGCACCTCCAGGGCTGAAGTGTTCCTCTACATCGTCAGCCCGCCCAAACCTGACCTGACCCACCTCGTGGAGCAGGCCGGGTGGCCAACCCAACCCACGTGGGAAAGCTACGACTACACTCCGTTTCTGTCCCGCCTAGCAAAAGGAGACGTGTGGGCGTTCCGGCTCACTGCCAACCCTGTGCACAGCATCCGCCGCAAAGCCGGGGAACCCACTAAACTCACCGCACACCTCACCCAGCGCTATCAAAAAAAGTGGCTGCTGCAGCGCCAAGACGCTGCGGGATTCCGGGTAGTGGAGAAACCTGCGGAAAAGCGTCGCCTTCCCGAAGGCGACGAACACGAACTGATCGTCCACAACCGTCGCGACTGGAACTTCTCTAAAGGAGCTCGAAAAGGCCGTCCGGTCTCTCTTGTCACTGTGACCTTCGACGGTCGGCTCGAAGTCACCGACCCCGACGCCCTACGTCGCGCGCTCATCTCGGGGATAGGTCGCGCCAAAGCCTACGGATGCGGCCTGATGACCCTGGCCCCAGTGGGCTGACCGGGGAGCACTACCGGGAAACGGTGCGCCTCCAGTCTGCGTGAACTCACCCGGGCATCTGGCCGGTGGCCCTTCGCCTACCTAGGACGGGGTACCGTGCGCCGCGACGCCAACGCCATTACCGCGGAGGACGGCGAAGGGACCACCCACATCCCCTCCGCCACCATCGGAGTCTTATCACTGGGGTCCTGCGCCCCCACCGGGGCGGCCGAGGGAGCGTGCGCGGCCGCCCATCCCCACGTGCGTGGGGCTCTCCCGCGCCCCGCCCAACGTCGGCGGGGCGCCCCCATGGTCCATCCCCACGTGCGTGGGGCTCTCGGGCCTAACGCCATGGTGAGCGCGTCCGCGTCCGGTCCATCCCCACGTGCGTGGGGCTCTCGTCCTTCAGGAGCGGCCACAGACGGCGGCGGGCGGTCCATCCCCACGTGCGTGGGGCTCTCTGGCTGAGACCATCCCCAACATCCAGGTGCTGCGGTCCATCCCCACGTGCGTGGGGCTCTCCGCCACCACCACGGTGACGATCTCCTCCAACGCGGTCCATCCCCACGTGCGTGGGGCTCTCAGCTCGGGCCTGCTCCGCGCTCTCGGTGCTGACCGGTCCATCCCCACGTGCGTGGGGCTCTCGAGGGCCCGAAGTTCGTCGATCTGTTCGGGGCCGGTCCATCCCCACGTGCGTGGGGCTCTCACAGCGGGGGCAGGAGATTCCCGGGGACCTCGTCGGTCCATCCCCACGTGCGTGGGGCTCTCACGGGATCCCCACGCATGTCATCCCCGCATGCCGGTCCATCCCCACGTGCGTGGGGCTCTCCGCTGGCTGGCCGCCCACCTCG